>Ga0209427_10001304_pt1 | contig 28522 bp, 28 predicted proteins | sample DeeMarSWOR136_30_FD_187465 | JGI IMG/M metagenome (GOLD analysis project Ga0209427, IMG submission 187465) | Marine sediment microbial communities from White Oak River estuary, North Carolina - WOR-1-36_30 (SPAdes) (version 2) | ecosystem: Environmental > Aquatic > Marine > Intertidal zone >...
GGTCGTCCAGCCCGCAACCATACCTCCCATGCCTTTGGAACGGCCCCCTGTCCCCAATATCTGCTGCTGGGCAGCCCCGCCCGCCATCGCGAGCCGCTCAGGCGAGGCGGGCGGGCCTAGAAGATGTCTATCAAACGCCCTATATCTCCTGGGCCTGCACGTTGCCGCTATTGACATGATGGGGGCGTCCAACAAGCTTCGTGGGAATATGGGTTGCAGGTCTGTAAGACCACCCCCCGACGGCCCCGAGAGAACCCAATTTTGACCATTCCTTCTTTGGGAATTATGATAGGAATTTATGGGACACGAGACTGGGGGCGCTTTTTCTAAGCCACGAGAACGGACTCAATATGGGCGTGGGAGGACACAAAGAAACCGGGTCACGGGTGATTGTCATTGGATGGGAACGCATCGATGAGGTTTAGTATTTCTTCGAGATGGTTTACCGTAAAGTCCGGGTCAGGATCGCCTTTGATCATCACCGACCTGTCCGAGTTCTTAAGCAACGCCGTCTGAGCCCCGGCTGCATGACCCGCCATGACGTCAAAGCGAAAATCGCCGACCACCAACAATTGCGAAGTTGAAATGCCCATGCGCCTTGCGGCCTGGTAGACGCCGTCAGGGTTGGGCTTGGGCAAGGCCTGTTCTCTGGTAATGACTGCGGGAAAGTCCTCCAGGTTGATTTCCTTGAATTTCTCGAGAGCCACGCGAACCGACTGCATGCTGTTCCTGGTTATGATACCGATAGGGATGCCCCTCTTCTTCAGAGCGGATAGGCACTTTTCAGCACCGATGTTGGGAAGGGATGCTTGTGCCGCGGCTTCCTCCTTTGCTTCAAGGATTGCCGTCAAAGGGGCCTGCTTGTCGGGGGGGAGCGTTTCCAGGAACTCCAGTATCGGCATGTCCGGGGGACATTGGAGTTCCCTTTTTATGGCAGAGTAGTCGATGGCTCCGGGATAGGTCAGGGTTCCGTCGAAATCAAAAAGGACCCCTTTGATCTTATGCTTTGGTTTTGAGGTCATCGTCCTGTGCAATCAAGTGCTCGTGTTCTGTAACACAGAATGCCTTTCGCCTTAAGCCATAATGGTATTTTATGGGTCATTCTGCGACGCCCATACTTATTTGAGGCTCTTGATTTATGATGCATCACACTGGTGGACCGATGGGGATGTCTAGTCCAATGCTCCTTTGGCCTCTTTTTCCAAGCGATACCGCTTTTCGCTTTTCCGGCATAGCTCCCATATGATGCACTGGGGCCGAAACTTGCAGTAGGTACAGGGGTCTGTGCAGGCTTCGCAACTGTCGAGACAGTCCTGGCAGTAACCGATCTCCATTTTCTGGCAGTTCACAGCGGCATCACGATCCGGGTGAAAGCGGCATTTCATGATCTGTCCCTCGCATTCCCGTTAGGGTTGGCGCCTTTCAACCCACCTCAGTTTGAAAATCATGAAGATCAGCGCTGCCATAACAAATAGCATCATAAAGCCCAGATGTGCAAGATCTATGAAAAAGGAAAAGGTTACACTGAGGATGGCCTTTCAGATCACCTTTTATCAGGAGAGTGAAACACGTGTTACGACTTGGGGTTAAACTTATCGCTGAAAGCGTCTCTCAGGGTTTGCAAGAGGTTTTTTCTGATTTCCTCGGGAATTTTTTCCTTGGGCATATTTCGGCAAATATCGATCGTCTTTCTCAGGGAATCAACGCAGTGTCGGCACTCAGGGCACGCCAGGAGGTGCTGACGGATTTTCTCGCACGACTGGGCGTCCAATTCCCCGTCAAGGTATTGGGAGATTTTCCCAAAATACTTTTTGCACTCTTTATGCATGGCCCCCGTCATCCTTGTAGTGATTGGAGATGCTTTCGCGGAGATAGAGCCTGGCCCTGTGCAATCGTGTTTTGACCGATTGGAGGGAGATACCGAGCATCTCGGCCGTCTCCTCGGTACTGAAGCCTTCCATGTCCCTCAAGTTGAAGACGAGCTTGTATTTTGGCGGTAGCGATCGGACGGCATCGTCAATGACCTGCTTCAATTCTGATCTCAGAAGCTCTTTTGCGGGGTCTGAGGACAGGTCCGGTATTTCAAACTTCACATCAGCCCCTTCCCTCGGTAAGAAGGAGTCCAAGGGGAGTTCCCTGTCGGGTTGGAATTTCTTTTTCCTTCTTTTTCTGAGGCACGCATGGGCGGCAATGCGGAAAAGCCAGTTCCTGAGCTTGGTCTCCTCACGAAAGTTTTCAAGGCCCTTGAACGCGTTCAGAAAAGTATCTTGCATAATGTCCTCAGCATCTTGCATTTGCCCACACATCCTCAGTCCGAAGTTGAAGAGGCTCTCTTCGTATCTCTTCACGATCTTTTCCATCGCTTCTACGGAGCCTTTTTTGAACTGAGTGATCAGCCGGTGATCGGTATCATCTGTTTTGATGAGATTCATGGTTCCTTCAAAGGTTGCATGAGGAGGCGTGTTTCTTGGAGCCCCTAAGAAAGCTATCAAATCCCGTGGTTGAATTCAATGCTATAACGTGCGGCTGAGGCGCAGAGCAAGGAGGGAACCGTTGACATCATTTCTCATATCTTATATTCTCAGCAGTAACCGGCCATCCTGCGCGTTCCTGGCCGCCTGAACCGAAAGACGGGAAGTTCCTCGTGCGTTTCATGCGACCGGATTGCCAGTTCCCTTTCTTGCCTCTCATTCGAAGACTGGATACGCCGATGTGCCCGGTGGGATGAAGGCCCCGATTTCATTTCCTCACCGTCTCTTGGACAGCAACCCTTTTCGGGGTTCCTTATGAGCCTTATCTTCGATGCTAGATCTGCCAGGCTTTATGCACTGTGGTCCGGGTCGGCCCAAGGGCAATCCATGGAAAGGCTGGTGGAGGCGGCATTTCCGGAACTCCTCAGGCCGCAGCCGGGCGAGCGGATTCTGGATATCGGATGTGGAGAGGGCAATCATCTCCTCTTTTTCAGCCGTTTGGGCCTGGACCTGAGCGGTCTCGATGCGTCGCCGTATATGATCCGCCGAGCCGGAGCGCGCCTCGGAAACCGGGCGAACCTGAAAGTGGGCCGGGCCGAAGACCTCCCCTATGACGACAATGAGTTCGATTTTGCTGCGCTGATCAATACCCTCGAGTTCGTTGACGATCCCCTGGAAGCGATGCGGGAGGCGGGAAGAGTCGCCAAGAAAGGCGTTTTTATCGGCGTCCTGAACAGCATCTCCTGGTACTGCCTGTGCAGCAAGCTGGAGAGCCTGTTTCGGCAGTCCCTTCTCAAGTACGTCAATTTTTTCAACCTGTGGCAGCTGAAATCCTACTCCCGGAAAGCGTTTGGGGACGTGCCCGTGTCATGGCGCTGCGCCCCTGTGAGAAGCGCTTTTCTCGAGAGAGTTTGTGGCGCGCTATCGGGGCCGTGGTATCTTGAGCATTGCCCATTCAGTTCCTTTCTCGCCTTTTACGCATCCATGCGGTATTGGGTAAAGACGGATCAGCATCCTTTGAAGGTGTCGTTGAAAAAAGCGCGAAGGTCTGTCGTCAGCGGAGTCAGCCGGGAAAGGCTCCACCATGTGGAGGTGGTATCTCAGAATGAAAGAAGCTTATCTTTATGAAAAGATGGACAGCCAAAGGGTCCGCTGCTTTCTTTGCAACCACCGGTGCGTGATCAAAGAAGGGGCCACGGGCATATGCGGTGTGCGGGAAAACCAGGAGGGGACCCTTGTGAGCCTCGTTTATGGAAAAGTGATCGCCAGGCATGTTGATCCTATCGAGAAGAAGCCTCTTTTTCACTTTTTGCCTGGAAGCCGGTCTTACTCTATTGCCACTGTGGGATGCAACTTCAAATGTCTCTTTTGTCAGAACGCGGACATATCCCAGATGCCCTCCGACCGCCATCAAATTTGGGGCGAGGACATGACGCCCACCATGGTCGTCAAGGAGGCAGTGGCCTCAGGGTCGGCCACAATAGCTTACACGTACACAGAGCCCACCATATATTTTGAACTGGCCCTGGACAGCGCACAACTGGCTGTCAAAAAAGGGGTGAAGAACATTTTCGTTTCAAACGGTTATATGACCGAAGAGTGCCTCAAAAGCATATACCCCGATCTTCACGGGGCGAATGTGGATCTCAAGGCCTACAGCGATAGGTTCTACAAAGAGCAGTGCGGTGCAAAACTGGAGCCCGTACTCAGAACCCTTGAACTCATGAAAGAGATGGGCATCTGGGTCGAAGTGACGACGCTGCTCATTCCAGGGCTGAACGACTCGACCGAGGAACTCGAAAACATAGCCAAGTTCCTTGTAGGCCTTGATCCTGACATACCTTGGCACATCAGCCGCTTTCATCCCACTTACCGCCTTACGGACAGGGGCGCCACCCCCCCGGAGAGTATTCGCAGGGCCCGTGATATTGGATATGAAGCCGGGGTGAAATATGTTTACACAGGCAACCTGCCCGGTGATGAAGGCGAAAAGACCTACTGTCACAGCTGCGACCACGTCCTGATTGACCGATATGGATTCAGCATCACGAGAAACGTGATCAAGGACAATCGTTGTCCTCACTGCAAGGCCGTCATTCCCGGGGTCTGGGAATAGAGGCATTGATGTTTTGCCGCGTAACATGCATCGAAATCGGCAGGTCGCCTGCAAGTTCCTTTGGTGGCGCGTTCAGAGCGGTCCATGCCACGGTTTTGGATGGGTTGAAGGGGGGTCGACAAAGACAGGAAGACCGGCTCAATACCGAACCATGACCAGGAACAGGCCCTGTGGCGGGGCCTTGAGACCTGCGAGGCGCCGGTCCCTGGCTGTAAAGATCTCAATGAACGCATTGAATCCCATCTTCCCCCGCCCCGCGTCCACAATGGTGCCCACAATGTTGCGCACCATGTGTCGGAGAAAGCCGTCAGCCTCGAAGACGAAACGAAGAAGGCCATCCTGAGAAGTGTGGATCTCTGCTTTGATCATTTCCCGTACAGGATTGGTATTCCCGCTCCCTGAGGATCTAAAGGAGGAGAAGTCATGTCGGCCCGATAGGGCCGAGAGACATTGTCTCATAACGTCCTTTTCCAACTGTGTCGGCAGGTGCCAGGAAAAGAGACGGAGGAACGGGTCGGGTTCCTCCCGGTTCAAGATGCGGTATTCGTATGTTTTGCTTTTTGCGCTGTACCGGGCATGGAAATCGAGAGGCACGTAATCGGCTGCTTTGATGTATATGTCCGAGGGTATGAGGGCGTTCAGTCCCTTTTTGATAGAGGGGGGATCAATTTTCGTGTGGGACAGGAAATGGCAGACCTGGTGGAGGGCATGAACACCGGCATCGGTCCTTCCTGAGCCGATCACGGTGATCCGCTCCCCGGTCATCATGTGGAGCCGGTCTTCCAATATGGCCTGGACGGTCGGGGCCTCCTTTTGGCGCTGCCATCCCTGATAGCAGGTCCCGTCATATTGAAGAACCATCCTGATATTCTTTTTTTGCAGGTTTTTTGGCCTCATGAAGCAGCTCGGTGATAACTTAGGGCATGGGGGTCTCTTTTCAAAAACGAAAAGTCGCTGCCCGGTAACCAGCGTAAGGCTATGGGTGAGGCGGGCGGAGAGCCTCCGGGGAACATCCACGCAGGGTGCTGTATGGAATTGACTGATTAGGTCCTCCGCCCGCCTTTGCTACCCCTTTTTGCATGGCTTTTCCTCGATGCCAGTCGTTTTTGAAAAGAGACCCCCATGGCCTACACGGGCAGAATTTTCATACAGCTAAGCTTTCACTTGTTTTCATCCATGTGTCCCCATGGAAGAAAAAAAGGGAAGTCACTCATGACTCCCCCTATGCACAAAAAACCGAATATCCGAGACTAACGTTTCGAGTACTGATAGCGGGCGCGGGCACCCCGCAAGCCATATTTCTTTCGCTCCTTGGCTCGGGAATCTCTCGTAAGCATGGCTGCTTTTTTCAAGGGAAGCCTAAAGTCCGAATTGATTTCCACCAGGGCGCGACTTATGCCGTGCCGGATGGCGCCGGCCTGTCCTGAAACACCACCACCCGTCACATTGACGATGATATCGTATTTTCCGGCGGATTCGGTTACCTCGAGGGGTTGCCTGATCAGGATTCGGTCCGCCTCTGTGGTCAGGTAGTCGTCTGCGGGTTTCTTGTTGATGGTGATTACCCCGCTGCCGGGTTGCATCCACACTCGAGCCACCGCTCGTTTTCTTTTGCCAACCGCGTGATATTTCTCTTGAGCCATCTAAATCTCCAACTTTTCCGGTTTCTGCGCCTGATGGGGGTGTTCAGGCCCAGTATAGATCCTCAGCTTTTTCAACTGACGCCGTCCGAGGCTTGTTTTGGGCAGCATGCGCTTCACCGCATAGCGGATAATCTCCTCAGGTTTCTTTTCCAGGAGTTTTCTGGCGGAAATCTGCTTCAAACCTCCCACGTATCCGGTATGGCGGTAGTACATTTTTCTGTCCCATTTGGAGCCGGTCATGGCGACCTTTTCGGCGTTGACAATCACAATGAAATCACCGGTATCCGCGTGGGGTGTGTAAATCGGTTTGTGCTTGCCGCGCAATCGTGCCGCTATCTGACTGGCGAGCCTTCCCAGAACTTTGTTCTCAGCGTCCACCACATACCACTTTTTCTCTACGTCCTGCTCTTTGGCCACGAATGTTTTCATGGGTGGGTATCCTTTATATAAAAACACAAACTGTTATATTTAATAGCCAAAGCTTGCTCTGTCAAGCAATTTTTGAGCCAGAACTCTATTGACAAAGTCAGCAATCACTGCTAGAGATTTTTCAAATTAATCGCGCCCGTAGCTCAGCTGGATAGAGCGCCGGGCTTCGAACCCGTAGGTCGCAGGTTCGAATCCTGCCGGGCGCGCCAGCAGAGGAAATGGAGCAGTGGAGGACTGGGGGTCTGGTAAGCCCTGGAGTCCTCTTGATTTCGCCCATTATTCCAACATTCCATTCTTCCGAGTTTTCTCTTGGGCCTGTAGCTCAGTTGGCAGAGCAGTTGACTCTTAATCAATTGGTCGGGGGTTCGAGGCCTCCCAGGCCCACCAGAAAAGTTCAGGGGTTGGCCGGTCCAGCCAGCCCCTTTTTTTGGCCTGAGTCGGGCTGTTCCTGTTTTACGCAACGAAGTCTTTTATTCTAAGGTGTTCCCCTTCTTTCCAGCCGCCGAGGAGGTGCATGTGCAGATGGAAGACATATTGGCCGCCTCCCCGTTCCACATTCAGGATGAGTTTGTACCCTGAGGGGGCAATGCCCGAAGACGCTGCAATTTTCTGGGCCCTGAAAATCAACTCGGAAATCATGAACCGGTCCTCTTCTTCGAGGTCATTGATGCTTCGTATGTGTTTCTTGGGAACGAGAAGGATGTGAACCGGGGCCTGAGGGTTCATGTCCTCGAAGGCGATCAGAGAATCATCCTCATACACGCGTGCCGCCTCTTTTTCACCTCGAATGATCTGACAGAAGATGCAATCTTTCACGGGTGCCGCTCCTGGTTGTTCAAGATCGGGAGGGGTTGCTGGTTCTATGCCCTTTCCAAGAGTTCAACTTACAGGGAAAGAGACAGGGACCGCGAAGGCCCCTAAGAGAAAAAAGCGTTCTTTCAAAGTGCCAACCCTATACCGCACTTTGAAGGCGGGAGGCAAGACTTTCAAATCGGTGGGTTGCACAAAAGACGGGGAAAGAATCGGCGGTCGGTGGGAGGCTACCCCTCTTTGCTCATAGCCTCTCTCACCTTTCTTACATAGGCTTGCGTTTCCTTGATGGGTGGAATCGTGTAGCCCGCATGGACAACGCGACTGACCCCGGCATTGTAGGCGGCTAGAGCGAGGTCCAGGTCATAATCGAATCGGTTGAGTAGCGACCTCATCCACGTCAGCCCAACCCGAATGTTCACATGGGGGATGAAGAGCCACTCCCGTGTGACGTTGTATTCATGCCAAGCGAAACGTGGCATCACTTGAAGGACACCCACAGCGCCTTTGGGTGAGACCCGCATCGGATCGTAGGATGACTCCACTTTGGCCATGCCGAGGGCAAGGTTGGGATCAAGTCCCAACTCGAGAGCAACGGTTCTGAGCTGTTTCCGGACGGCATGTTTGTCATGGATAGCCACAGACCCTTTCCCCCAATCCAGTTCCATCGCATCGATGCCGTGCGTCAAAAACCGATGAACACCGGCAGCGGTCTGCTCTATGTCCTCTACCTGAACCTTGAGGTTCGCCAGGGCGTGGTGCATGAGCCTTACAAGGTCTCTCTGGGTTCTGGATGTGAGGAGGTCGGATCTAAAAAGGGGTGATTCTGAGCCGCCTATGCCCGAAAGCTGGGCGTCGTCGCCGATCACCCTGTCAAGCACCCCTTTGATGCTTTGGTAATGTCCCTTCAGGTCGTCGATTTCTTCACCGAGCCGGCCAATTCTTTCGGCCATGTAAACGAGGCGTAGGCGCTGGTGTTCGTTCTCTGTTTCATATCGAGCCATGAGGCGCATTTGGTCCTTGAGGCTCTGATAATCGTGAATGAGCCAGGTCACGTAGGCGGCACAGAGTAAGGCCGGAATGACGAAAAGGGCAAGCCAAACCCGCGACACGTGCAGGCCTTTTATTTTGCCCTTTTTGCCAGCTAAGAATACGATGTTCATCTTTTCTTAGGCCCCTTCATTCTGGCAGTCCGCTTTGATGCTCCTGTTCCTGGACGTTTCAAAGCCGTCTGGTGTTGGCCCGAATCGCTTGATATACCGATTATGTGGAAGAAAAAAAGACTTCGGAAACAGCTATGTCAACCCAGCTAGCATTCTAAAATAATGCTCATTGCAAAAATTGCAACCAAATTGTTGGGCGGCAAAGGATTCTCCGTGCTGCCTGACCCTACGTATGGACCTCTCCGATCATGCCACCCCATAAATTCTGCAAAATTCGTGCAACAAGTCGAAAAGAAAAGCATACGACCAATTTCCAGATACTTGCGGCTTATGGAGATGGGGGTGGACTCTGGATCGTGCTTACCATTTTCGCCAATAATGGGAAATACGCTTCCATTTTTTGGCAGGGTTTTACACACTCCCACAAATGGGTTTGGGCATGAGTCTGAGCGTGCTTGACTCAGGCGGGTCATCGGATTATTGCTAACGAAGCTTCGTCCCATTCAGGCAAGAGAAGGGCAAACCGAGCAGATGAAAATCGTTTCGCGAATCCCGCAAACGGGAACCCAAGCAGCGTAGCTGCGCCATATGAAATCACTCTGCGATTTCATTGTGAAAAGGAACGGAAAGAGGAGGCCCGACGCGATGACCATGTCTTTACCTCTCGGCAAGATTGACCCGGAGATCCTCAACAAGCTTATCGGAGACTACACCCAGCGAGGAGGCCGTGTGCTTGTGGGCGCAGGGATAGGGGAAGACGCAGCGATTATAGACATGGGCGAGGTCTATCTGGTGGCGAAAACAGATCCCATCACCCATGTCACCCGCGAAATCGGGTACTATGCGGTTCATGTGAACGCCAACGATATTGGCGCCATGGGGGGAAAACCGCTCTGGTTTCTGGCGACTTTGCTCATGCCCGCATGGAGCGGCGTCCAAGAGATCGAAAAAATTTTTTCGCAAATTGCTGGGACTTGCCGAGCCCTGGGGGTGGTTTATTGCGGAGGGCACACGGAGGTGACCAGCAGTGTCAACAATCCCGTCGTCATCGGGCACATGCTCGGAGAGGTGAAGGCGCGTCATCTCAAGCCCAGTTCCGGAGCGCTGAAGGGAGATGCGCTTGTGATGACCAAATCAGCGGCTATCGAGGGTACAGCCATTATCGCGACAGAAAAGGCGGACGAACTGGCTGCTTTCTTGCCCAATGAGACCATCCTCAAGGCCCAGAACTACCTTCACAATCCTGGGATCAGTGTGGTCAAGGAGGCAGGGATTGCTGCGGCTTTTGAGGAGGTTCATGCCTTGCACGACCCCACCGAAGGGGGCATTGCAACGGGCATTTTTGAGATGGCTACAGCAAGCCACTTGGGCGTGGCTGTCTATGAGGATGCCATACCTGTGACGGAAGAGACGCGGAAGCTCTGTGAGCATTACCACGTAAGCCCTCTCGGCACTTTCGCCTCCGGCTCCCTCATCATCGCTGTTTCTCGGGAGGCCGCGGATGCTCTCATCCGGTCTCTTACAAAACAGGGTATTCCTGCCGCCCGGATCGGTGAATTGCTGGATGAAGCGGCAGGCATGAGCCTCACGAAAGGGGGTGTGACGAGGCCGTTACCGGTGTACCACCAAGACGAACTCTCCAGGATCTTCGGCTAAAGGCCTTTTGCAGCGCAACACCCCAAAAGCGTGAAACGCTCTCCACGCACCGGGCGACCTCTCTCCTGATCCACCATCAAGGCATCATGGCCCCACCAAGACGGGATTTCCCATGGCTCAACGTGCATCTCAGAGGCCTCGCCGCGGCCCCTGTCTCTTTCTTCAAGAGCATATCCACTATCTCTGGAGGAGGTGGTCTGATCTTTCAGGGTTCAGAAACTCAAGCGGATGTCGGAACGGGACATTCTGCCAGGGCTTACAGCGCGCGAACCCTCAAAGATCAGACCACGCTATACACCTGTGGACTCTCTTTCGGGATATGCTCTTTCAGAAGTGGATTTGTGGCATTGGCGGGAGGTTGCAATAGGAGGAAATGGTTGGTATAATAGCATTTTTGAATATATGCCTGCTTGTGCCGTCTCTTGCTGCCCTTGAAACAGCGACGCTTCTTGCTGGATTGGACTTGGCTGTGCCGAGGTGACGGCTCGGCGATGGGCTTGGGTGTGCCCTTTTGAAGGGCGAACTTCCAGCAGGGGTTTTGTTTATGGCCGAGGATAAAGATAAACCAGGTAAAGACTTCGATCCCTTTTCTGACAGCGGCGAGTTGTTCGAAAGCATCTTCAGGGACGCCATCGCTTCAGAAGAGCCCAAGAAGGAAAAGAAACAACGGGTCGGCGCCGCGAAAGGGTCGGCTGAAAAGAAGGTGACACCAAAGAAAACAGCGCCTGTCCCCAAAAAGCCTCTCGAAGAAAAATCCATCCAGGAAAAGCCACTCGAAGAAAAGCCTATTGAAGAGGGAACCCCAAAGAAAAGCTGGTTTCGAAAGGCCAAGAAACGTGAGAAGCCCAAGAAACGCGTGAAGCCCAAGAAACCGGAAAAGATCAAAATCCCGAAGAGGGCCAGACCCAGAAGGGGATCGGGTTCCCGGAAACTGGGCCTGCTTCTTGTTCTCTTGCTCGCTTTGGGGGCGGGTTTCTATTTCTACGGGGATGTGCTGCCTCTGGGGTTTATCAAGGATATGGTGTCCTCCATCAAGCAAGAGACTATGGGCCCGGATGAACCCAAAGTGGCCATGAGCCAGAAAAAGAGGGGGCCGGACAAGGCGCCTTCAAAGCAGGTGAAAAAAGCAAGACCAGCACCTGTACCGCAAGGGTCGGCCAGCCAGAAGGGAAGCAAAGTGGAGTCGGCCCTCCAGCCCAAAACGATTCAAAAGACTCAACCCACCCAGTCGCCCAAAGTGGCAACAAACACAACGCGGGTCGAAAAAGCGGCCCCTGCGCCTGCCCCGAAAAAGGAACCGGCCTCTGAGCCGGCTGTGAAGAAAAGTGCCCCGCCTGCGGTCGCCCAAAAGGCTGTGAGCCAACCGTCCCTGGGGACAGCGGCGGCTGAGGCCGGCGCAAAGACCGAGCCCGCCGAGGCGCCGAAAGTGGCAACAAGCACAACGCCGGTCGAAAAAGCGGCACCTGCCCCTCCCCCGAAAAAGGAGCCGGCCCCTGAGCCGGCTGTGAAGAAAAGTGCCCCGCCTGCGGTCGCCCAAAAGGCTGTGAGCCAACCGCCACAAGCAAAAACGACACCCAAGGTGGCAGCCCCCACAGAAAAGAACAAAACACCCGAGGCCGCGGCACCTGCTCCGGCACCGGCACCGGCAAAAGCCGCTCAGGTTCAAAAAAGACCTGCGAGCGTGCGAAGGGGGTTGGCCGCGTCTTACCCCTACTCTATCTACCTCGGGGCCCAAAAAACCCTCAGTCGCGCCAAAAGGGCTGTTACCATTTATCAAGAACAGGGGCTTTCGCCTTACTGGGTTAAGGTGGACCTGGGGGACAAGGGCGTGTGGTACAGAATTTTCCAAGGCCATTTTGTGAAGGAAGAGGACGCCGAGGCCTTCATCCGTGAAAAGAACCTGGAGGGGGCAAAAGTTAAACGCACGAGATACGCCAATCTGATCGGCACCTATTCAACCGTCGAGGACCTGCGAAGCAAAACCTTTGCCCTTTTAGAACTTGGATACTGCCCTTACGCGATCCTGGATGCCGACGGCCATGTGGGGCTTTACGCAGGGGCCTTTTATACCAAAGCGGGCGCGGACACCCAGCGCCGGGAACTGGCATCCAAGGGAATTGAAAATCAGGTGGTTGTGCGGTAGGGGGTTGGGCCAGCGGTTGCCTTGCTCGCCGGTCAGGCGAAGACATGATGGCGTCTGTAGTGCAGATAGCGCTCGGCAATGAAATTGAGAGGCTTCTTGGCCTTCAGAAAGTTTTCGTGAAGAGCCCAGAAAACCTCTGTCAATTCCAACGCATCGGCTGACTGGTGTTCGGCCGCCAGTTTATAAAACTTTCGACCTTTCTGCTCAAATTCTTCAGGACTGATCCTCTCCTTTCCGCGAATCTGGGGTCTGAGCTCTCCTGAAAAGGGGTAACGGTATTCCCTTTCAACATAGTCCGGAAATATGCCCAGAACAAAGAGGCATATGTCCGCAATTCTTTTGTAGAAACCGAGGCGATATTCATTCTCCACAGCTTCAGAAAAACTGATGAGTGTCTGGATGTCCAGATCACTGAATCGTATTTTTCTCCAGACCCCTTTTTTCGCCCGAAAGGAAATCGCATAACTCTCCACCCGCGTAAAGGATGAGAGCATGTCCGCCAGGTAGCGGAGAAGGGGCGCATTGTTTAGAAGATCAGCCACCTCCTTGGCATCGAAAACAGGGATTCTCATGGTGCTCGTTTTTTCCAGGGTGTAGCTGAGATGGGACAGATCATTGGCCGCTTTTCTGAGCAGGATTTCGAAAAAGAGGAGCGGGGAGATCTTCACGAAGATCTCATCATCATCGGCGACCCGTTTGAGCACTTTCTCGTCCGCCAAGATTCTGTTCCTGAATTCCTCGTCCTCGCTGATGATCTGCTTCAACCTCGGTTTGTCCGACACGCCGGGGTGGGCGGTTTCCACCAGGAATTCCAAGTCCTTGTCCGAAAGACGGAACCTTCTGAGATTCAAAAGAAACATAAACAGAGGTCCTTTCCAAAATCCCGAAGTTTTTTTCTAAAGTACAGGACAAAGTCCAAGGAAGGATCAGGGGCTCTCATGGCGCCGGGAGAGTCCGGGGTCCTTAATGGACCGTGATCTCCTTTAGCAGGGAAATATTGTCCAGGGCTTTCCCAGCCCCGATCGCCACCGTAAACAGGGGCTCTTCGGCGACGGTGATGGGAACCTTCGTCTCTTCTCTGAGGAGAAAGTCCAGGTTCTTGAGAAGGGAGCCGCCCCCTGTCATCACGATGCCTTTGTCCAAAATATCCGCGGCCAATTCCGGGGGCGTCTGCTCCAGAGCACTCCGGATGGTTTGCACGATGGTGTTGACTTCCTCAGAAAGCATTTCTCTGATTTCATCTGAATCAATGGTGAGGACTTTGGGAATGCCCGTGACCAGATCCCGTCCTTTTACCTCAAGGGTTTCTATCGCTGCACCGGGATACGCGTTGCCGATGGTCATCTTCACAATCTCAGCGGTTCCAAGGCCGATCAGGAAATTGTAGTTTCTGTTGATGTACTGCACGATCGCCTCGTCCATTTGGTTCCCAGCAACCCGGACCGACTTGCTGTAGACAATACCCCCCAGAGAGATGATAGTCACTTCGGTGGTGCCGCCACCAATGTCGATGATCATGTTGCCTGTGGGCTCATGGATCGGCAGCCCTGCACCGATGGCAGCCGCCATGGGTTCTTCGATGAGGTAAACTTCGCTCGCTCCAGCAGACTTCGCACATTCCAAAATGGCTTTTTTCTCCACCGGGGTAATGCCGACAGGAACGGAGACGATGATTCTCGGTCTGATAAGATTTCGCCGACGGTGGAACTTACCGATAAAGTGACGGAGCATCTCTTCGGTGATTTCGAAATCAGCAATGGCCCCGTCTTTCATGGGTCGGATCACCTCGATCTTGTCCGGGGTCCGTCCCAGCATCATCTTGGCTTCTGCGCCGACGGTGAGAACCTTGTGCCCGCCTGCGGCGCTTTTTCTGACAGCCACCACAGAAGGCTCGTTCAAAACGATGCCCTTGCCCTTTGCGTAGATCAGGGTGCTGGACGTTCCGAGATCAATGGCCAGGTCTTGGGATAAGCTGCCGAAAATGCTGTCAAGAAACATCACTTTTTTGAACCCAGGCTTTGAAACGATTTAGGCCCGTCTGAGCGAGAGAAGAATCCTCCGGGTACGGCAAGATGCCTCATGCCCGCCATCAGGGAAAAATGCCGCTCGTGAAATCACCGCCTCTTGAGCCGCATTACGAAAACTAAAGACAATAACACCATATTATAGTTGAATTTATGAAAATAGGTAACCCATTTGTGATCGAGGCACTGGCGTGGCGTCCCAGAGGGAACTTGCAATTGAGTTTCTTGCCGGATCGACTACGATGACTTGCACGAGCACGACATCCATACACTCGAACTCCATCGACAGCCGTTAAGCGCTATTTAAAGCTCAATGCAGGGGCTTTTGAAAGGGCTGTCAACAAGACGGTTGACAAAGAGATCTCCCGCTACCTCAAGAGATGCGGGTTCCTTCGTGACGGCGACTAGCTTTCAGCCTGAGAGATCTTTTTGAGCATTGTAGATCACGTGACTTAAAAGACCAAAGAAATCGTGACTCCGCCATTGAAATCTAGAAAAATAGCTTGTATCGTATAAAATTCATGCGTTGTTGTGTCGCTCTGGAATTCAGCGATCAGGAGGGTGGGGAAATGGTCAAATCCACGCCACGGAATCTCATCATGTCCGCCGTGTTTAACGGAAGAAAAGGGGAGAGGCCGGCGGTTGGAAATCCCACATCTATCGTCTGTCACGGTCTCATGGATGCGGCCGGGGTCTCCTTTCCCGAAGCCCATCTGGATGCACAGGCTATGGCTGATTTGGCCCTTGCAGGTCATGAAATTCTTGGTTTCGACACGGTCATGCCCGAATACAGTGTCCACCAGGAATCGGCCGCCCTGGGTTGCGAGGTTCACTGGGGGGACCGGAACACGATGCCGGACGCCAAGAGCTCCCCGTACGCGGATTTTACCGATATCCGAATACCGGAAAGTGTCCTCGAGAAGCCCTCCATGCGGGTTGTGCTGGACGCCCTTTCCATCTTGAGGCGCCACGTCGGGGACCGGGTGGCCCTTTTCGGCAAGGTGATGGGCCCTTGGACCCTTTCCTATCACATGGCGGGAACGCAGAACTTTCTGCTTCAAATCGGTCTGGGGGAAAAGGATAAGGTGCTGAGAATGATGCGTCAATTGATGCCTGTCACCGTCGCCTTCGCAAAGGCGCAGTTTCAAGCGGGAGCGGATGTGGTTGTTCTGGCGGACCATGTGACCGGCGACCTCGCAGGCCCTTACCACTACGAGGAACTGCTTCTGCCGCTTCATCGGGAAATCACCCAGGAAATAGGAGGACCGCTCATCCTTCACGTTTGCGGGAACTGTAACGACCGTCTGGAACTCTTCGCCCAGGCGGGGTTTGACGCCTATCACTTCGAGTGGCAGATGGATGCCAAGACGGTGGTTCGCAAGGTGGGGCGTCTTCTCTCCCTTGCGGGATGTGTGAACAATCCCCAGGTCCTTTATCAGGGAACCCCGGACGATGTGCACGCACAAGCCCGCTACGCCATTGAGGCCGGGGTCAACATTATCTGCCCGGAGTGCGCGATTCCCCTTGCAACGCCCATGGAAAACCTGAAGGCGATTGTTGCTGCGGCCCATGAGGGATATTAGACCAAGGCCGAATGCTCAAGGCGCGAGGTACGAAAAGAGAGTGTTGAATCCTTGAGGAGGACAAAGACAATGGCTCATGAGCTGGGAGCGATAAAAGAGGCGGTGATCAAAGGGAAGCATGGCGAAATAGAGCAGTTGGTCAAGGCTTTGATCGAGAACAAGGTGGACCTTCAAGAGATCATCAATGAAGGGATGATCGCGGCCATGGACGAGGTTGGCCGCATGTTTTCGGAGGGCGAGGTCTTCGTTCCCGAGATGCTTGTATCCTCTTTTACCATGAAAAAGGGACTGGATCTCATTAAGCCCCTCATCAAAGATGAGGAAGCCGAATCGCGCGGAACAGTCGTGATGTGTACCGTAAAAGGGGATATTCATGACATCGGCAAGAATTTGGTCTGCATGATGCTCGAGGGGGCAGGATTTCAGGTCATTGACTTGGGCGTGGACACGACGGTTGAGCAGTTGATGGCGAAGGTTGAAGAGACGAGGCCCCATATGCTGGGCTTGTCCGCTCTTCTCACCACGACCATGCTGGAGATGAAGACGGTGATCGATACCCTGGAATCTCGGGGACTGCGAGACAGGGTCAAGGTGATGATAGGGGGCGCGCCCGTTGACGCAGCTTTTGCGAAGGAGATCAAGGCGGACGGTTACGGCAAAGACGCGGTTGAGGCGGTTCGGCTGGCGAGGGGTTTCACGCCTGAAAAAGGATGAGGAAACAGGGTGTCGGAAAATCGCCTTAACCCGAAAATAGCCCAAAATGCTGTATCCTATTTTTGTTGACACACAATATGTGCGGGCCTATAATCAATGGTCAAAGGTTCCCGAGCATAGGATACCGCTGGTGGTTCAGGGGCCATGAGAGGGGGAGAAAACGGTCGAGGTAGATTTTTATCTTGACCTCCCGATATATATGCCACAGAATCGCACAAACGGAGATTCAGCTGATGTGCTAGGACTCCGTTTTTTGTTTTGATGTTTCAGAAAGCCGAACCGCAGGTTGGCCTGACCTTCCTGGGCAGGTGCAGCCGGGGGTTCTGTAGGTAGAGATAGGGAGAGAAGGAATGCAGAAAAACTGGAGAGGTAAAGTCGTTTCCCTTGAGGCCTGGAAAGAAGCGAAAGTCATTGAAGAGAACCTTGATCTGGGACTTGTCTATCAATCCTTCCTCAGTTGCCGCCATGAAGAGAAGGTGAAAGACGACATTGACTACTGTGTGGTGGTCTACAGTATTCCGGCCGAAGATTTGCCGGAAGACGGCTTTTTCTATGATCCGGAGGAAACAGAACTGTTCACGGTCATCAAGGACCGGCAAATGGGCGAGTTCACCCCCATCGATAGCCAGGGCGTGGAACGCTTCGAGATTTACGACATGAACACGGATGATGTACACATTATGTACCGCATTCCTTTCAAGCCCCCAAGCCGAAAGGACAACTCGGGCGCGTAGAGTTTTTTGAGAGCAAACCGGACGGGCTGGACATTAAGAGCGTCACTGTGCCGGGTGAGGAAATCAGAGAGGGAACTTTCGCTGTGAAAGTTCTCTCTTTTGCCTTTTGCCTTCTTTTTTGTCCGGGGCATTAAAAAGGAATTCAGCACACATGGGCAAAGCGAAAAAAAGCAAGGAAACAACCGGCGCATCGTCGGAAAAGGGAAAATCCGCTTTGAGATCTGTGCCGCAGGTCCTCTGGAACCTGACGCTCATTTCTGTGGGCAGTGCCGTATGTGCGGTGGGGATCAACGGGATTCTCGTGCCGCGCAAATTTCTGAGCGGGGGATTTACCGGTCTTGCCTTGATCATTCACTATCTTTCGCCCGCATTGTCTGTGGGGTTGCTCTATTTCGCTTTGAACGTGCCCCTTTTCATTGTGGGATGGAAATTTGTGGGGGGTCGCTTTTTCCTCTACAGTCTCGCGGGAACGATCATCTTCTCGGGCATCCTGCAGGCATTCCACGTGGAACTGCCTGTTTACGATCCACTGCTCAGCGCGCTCCTGGCAGGCATCGTTATCGGTGTGGGCTCCGGCATCATTCTGAAGTCCCTGGGGTCCGCAGGGGGTGCGGACATCCTTTCCGTGATTCTTATGAAGCTTTTTTCCGTTCGCCTGGGTTCGAGCGTGCTGGCGTTCAATGCTTTGATACTGGCGGCAGCGGCGATCCTTTTCTCACTCGAGCAGGCCCTGTACACCCTGGTCTATTTGTATGTCACAACCCGCATGGTGAATCTGGTAGTTACCGGGCTGAGTCAGCGCAAAGCGGTGTACATTATTTCTCCCCGGTGGAAAGACATTTCACGCAAGATCATGCAGGATATCCAGCGAGGCATCACGGTTATTAACGGCCACGGCGGTTTTTCGGGGCAGGAGGAGCAAATTCTTTATACAGTCATTGCGTTCCGAGAACTCTCCCGGCTCAAGAGAATCATCAGGGCCGAGGACCCGAACGCATTTGTGGTCGTGAGCGACACCCTGGAGGTGATGGGGCAGCGCATCGGCAACCAACCTCACTGGTAGATTGGTGTACGCTGAGTCTTGAGGCGAATTCACGCCCCCGTTGGGCTTTGGGATCTTGTGAAAACGGTTCAGATGCAAGGCAGAGCGTTTTTCAGCAACCTCATCGGGGCTCTTGGCGCAGGTCTTCAAGGGCTCCCTTCAGGTCAGGAAAGGAAAAACGAAAGCCCGCCTCCAACAGCTTCTTGGGCAGCACTCTCTGTCCCTGCAAAAAGACGGACCCGAACTCACCTGTGATCATCTTAATCATGAAGCCCGGCACGGCAGGCATAAACGTGGGCTTGCCCAGAACGTCGCCCAGGACTGTGGTCATTTCCCGATTCCGAACCGGACGGGGCGCCGTGCAATTCACCGGCCCGGCGAGCTCTTTGCGGTCCAAGAGAAACAGGTGAATGGCAGCCAAATCCTGTTCGTGAATCCATGAGAACCACTGCTGTCCACTGCCCAAAGGGCTTCCAAGATACCATTTGAACAAGGTCACCATCTTCATGAGAGCACCGCCGTTCCTGCCGAGTACCACGCCGAAACGAAGCAGGACCACCCTGGCGCCCGAATCCTGAGCTTTCAGTGCGGCCTGTTCCCACGCGTCACTCAAGGAGGCAAGGAAGCCTTCGCCACGGGGGCTCTTTTCATCGAGTTCCTCGTCCCCGCAAAATCCGTAGTAACCCACAGCGGACGTGCTCAGAAGGGTGGTTTCTTTGCCTTTTCGTGGTGTGAGCGCTTCAACGAGGTTCTCGGTGGTGAGGATCCGACTCTCCTTTATGGCCTTCTTGGCAGAATCGGACCAGCGCGTGAAAATAGATGTGCCGGCCAGATTGATGGCCGCATCGTGGAGAGCCACCTCTTCCTGCCACGGCCCTTTCTCCGTGGGGTTTCCTTCGAGGTAGGAAACCCCCTTAGGCAATGGCCGGTCCGTCCTTACAGTTCGTGTCAAAAGGGTGACCTCGTGGCCTGCTTGGGTGAGCTTCATGGTCAGGGCGGAGCCCACAAACCCTGTTCCACCGGTCATGAAAATTTTCATGGTGTCCCCTCCTGAAAGACCATATCCTAAAAGAAATTCCTCAGAACCACGCCCTGGCCTGATCTTTGAGGGTTTACGTCGGAGAAGCCTTAGCAGAATGTACCGTTCCAACACCCCGTTGAACTCGTTAAACCCTCAGAGATCAGGCCAGCGCCACGCAAGGTGATGGATACGCTTTTGAAGAATGAGACAGGGACCGCGAATGTCTATGCTGAACGAAAGACCCTTTCAAAGAGCGCTCACAGGTTTTTTTTCCCAGAGCCGGCGGTGCCATGTGCTTCCGGATTCCCAGCCGGGTCAAGGCAAAGTCGTACCGGACCGGGTCTTCGGGCACAAGTTTCTTAAAGGCCCGGGTGATTTCGACGGCGGTGCGGAGATCGGCTTGTCTCCGGCTGGTCAACCGAAGGTTCAGGCTGATCCTGTGCATGTGAACATCCAGGGGGACAATCAGCTTGGAAGGCGGTATTTGCCCCCATCCTCCGGGGTCCACAGCGTCCTGCCTCACCATCCATCTCATAAAGAGATTGAGCCTTTTGCAGGCGCTTCCTTTGGCCGGAGAGGGCAAGAAACCACTCCAGCATCCGGCAATCTTTACGGGGAATGCCTCCACAAAAGCGGCCAAACCCGGGAGGACCGTACTTTCTTTCTCATTCCAACCTGAGAGAAAGCATTCGAGCAAAGAGCCGAACTTTTCAATGGCGCACCTTGCGCCCCAGAGCATCCATGCCAGTTCGTCGCCTGCCGTAAAGCGGTGTTTGAAATCGGAGAAAGTCGAAAGAAGCGACTCCGGAGAAGAGGTCATGAGGAAATGAAAAGGAGATGGCCCCACACGGTCCAGAACCAAGGAGACGCTTTTTAGGATCTGTTCCACCCTGCCATAGGCGAGAGAGGATGCCACGAGCGCCACAATTTCCCGATCCTGGAGGGCAGGATAATGGTAAAGGAACTCGAGCGGGTCCGGATGAACAAAGTCACGGTGGTTGTAAGCCCCGTAAAGCGCATCCAGCTTCTCTCTGTCGATGAGGGGATGCGGACGACGTCCCCGAGTCCCCATCATTCTTTTTGGTCTGCAAGATAGAAACGCCATTGACAAAACATGTCCTTCGGGTGCGGGTCCGGCGGGGCGAAAAGGCATTCAACCCGAATCCGATCATCCACAACTCTTGCGAAGCTTTCGAATTCCCCCCGATGCATCTCCTTGCACACAAACTCCTCCAAGCCCCTTCTCAACCGGGCCTCTTGGGTGGGGCAGGAAGGAACCGAGATCATCACATGATCATCTTTTTCCTCGATGTGATACCCGACGAGGATACACCATGGGAAATATCTCAGAGCCTTGCTAAACCCTTTTAGCCCTTTTTCTTTGATCCCAAATCGTGATATCAGGTCTTTGGCGGCCATTCCTGCAACCCGGCCCCACACCTGCTCATTGAGCCGTTCCGCTGTAGGCTGGTCAAAGCGTTCCGCCACGTCAAGGAACCAGAAGGCGTCTATGACACGATAGTGCCAGAGGAGGAACTCGATATATTTTCGAAGATCCGGAGCCGCCATCTTTTCAAAAATGGTGAGATCCACGATTTGCTCCCTTCTGCGCTCTCGAATGTGATGATCCAGGTGGCTCCCATTAAACCACAATGAAAAAACATTTCAACGGGATTTCACAAATACCGCTGTTTCCAGGAAAGTTCCATGGTCTTCACAAATGAACCGCCCTAGAGAGGAGAAACAGAAACGTGACGGTGAACATGACCGTCAGCACCGGTAGAATAAGGCGGCGGTAGCTCTTCAGCAGTTTGGCCTGATAGTACTCCTTGGTGACCAAAAAGCAGATATGGACCGGCGAGAGCATCATGCCCATGAAGCCGAAAGTGTAAGCCAGCGCTGCGTAGGACAGGTAATCCCAGAGGGAAGTCGTTGGAAACATGGGGATGAGGAGGGGAAAGGCAGTGCCCACAAATCCGATGGCAATCCCTGTGACAAAGCCCGAGAGAAAGGGCATGACCAAGACAATCAGGATCAGAGGGATTCCGTAAGCGACGAGCTCGTTTCGGATGTATGTGACCGCCTTGCCCTCGATGAGCAGGCTTTGAAAGATCATGACGGCCAGGACCAAGAGCAGCATAGGCAATATGTGCCGACTCAGGAAAGCCGCCCTGAGCTGCTGAAGGGAAATGTGATCGACACGGCAGACCCACAAAATGGACGCCACAAGCCCCGGCATTATCGAAACGGCTCCTGGTAAATCGACATGAAAGCCCATGAGATCGAGGATTCCCAGAAGCGCGGCCAGAGCGATGATAACAAAAACCACAATAGAGATAGGCATCATCTCCCACAAGAATGCCTTTATCCCCGGCCAGGAAAGCCCTCCGTCGTGTTGCTCCACAGAGCGCTTGATGGGCTTGAGAACAAAGATGAGGCCTGCCAAAATGGCCAAGACGCTTAGGGGTGCCATGAAGAGCATGTACCGCCACGTCTCAACTTTCAAAAGGGCCACTGCCAGCACAACACCCGGGTAAAGGGGCCACCAGTACTCCCACACATGGCGAAACCAGTAATTGAGAATGGTCTTCTGTTCCTTGGTCACGGACTGTGTGGCCAGCGAGGTCTCCACCATGGGTGCTGAAAAGAGGGCCCCGCCGGGCATGGGAAGGAGGCCGATGAGGGCGCTCATGAACGTACCGACAATGCGGGCATCCCTGGAGAGGCGGGCAAAACTTTGCACCAGCCGGTGCAGGTGCCCCGTTGCTTCCATCAGGCTGCTTAGGACAAGGATGAGTCCCACCACCAGGACAAGGCTCATGGTTTGGGGCCGGGTCACGCCGCCGAGAGCGATGGAGACCCATTGAAGGGGTCCCAAGCCCATCCAGAAACCCAGAACAAGAGAACCCAGAAGCAGCGAAAGGCTCAGGGGAAGCCGCAAACGGTTCAGGGTCAAAACGAGGCCGAACACGATGATCACTTTCAAAAGAACGGGAATGGCCAAAACCTCCTTAACAAAGGCGCAAGGCATAAGGTTCGCGGTACCCCTCGAAACAGGAATTCATCTCACCTCATTTATATCCTGAAGGGCCTGCAAATCAATGGATTTGTGATTGCCGAGAAAGGTCAGGTCGTTGCACCCATTGTGGCAGGAGGAATGTTCTGGATGGAGGGGGTGACGATGGTTGTGAAAACCCGGTTTTTAGGAGGATCCAACCGCTGGGAGAAGGAGGGGAATATGGTGGAACCGGTGTTCCCCTTGCCTTACCCGTCGGCCCTTTCACGTTGGGGGCTCGAGCAACTCCTTCATCCTCGCGAGAAAGTCGGTCTTATCGACGAAGGCTTCGATTCTCAAGCGCTTTTCTTCAATACCCTCGCTATTGAGAAAGATCATCGTGGGGACGCCCTTGACCCCATATTTTTTCAGGAGCTCCTCTTGAGAAGGGTGGTGCCGCGTGAGGTCCACGCGCAGCATCACGAAGCGACGGCTCAGCTTCAGGATCTCCTTGTCACGGAAAACCTTTTGGTCCATGGCGCGGCAGGGGCCGCACCACTCAGCGGAAAAGTCCAAAATAACCGGGCTCTTGTTGCCTGCAGCGATGGTGAGACTTTTCTCGTTGTAAGGTACCCATGATATCCCTTCCTTTGCTTGAAAGGTGAACCATAAAAAGAAGCAGGCCCCTATAACGAGCACCAGGCTGAAGGCTTTCTTACCGTAGGAGAACTTACGGACCTTTGCGCCGGTTTTATCCAGCCAGCCCAAATGGATGGCGGCGGCGAAGGCGACCCCTGCGAAAAGGAGTGCCTTTGCATGCGGGGCATGGCCCAAAAGGCTGACCATATAGGCCGCCATCAGGATAAGCACCCACCCCATGAGTTTTCTGATCCAGACCATCCAGTCTCCGGACAGGGGGAGTCGGTCCACGGCGCCGGAGAAAAGGGCCAAAACAGCAAGGGGGAGTCCGAGGCCTATACTCAGGATGAAAAAGCAGAGAAATCCGAAGAAGGGGTCACCCTTCTGACCGACGTAGGTCAGGAGTCCAAGGATGAATGGACCAAGACAGGGGGCGGCAACGAGGCCGAGAGTCAAACCCATAAAGAGGGTGCCGAAGTACCCCCCGTAACTTCTTGATACGGCTCTCGTCATGCCTGCCGGGAGTCGAAGTTCCCAGAACCCGAAGGAGCTGAGGGCCAGGAAGACAAACAGGGCTGCCATGAAGATGAGAACAAAAGGGTGTTGGAGGGCAGCTCCCACCATACGGCCCGACAGGGCCGCCCAAAGGCCGAGCATGGAGTTGGTGAAGGCCAGTCCAAGCATGTACAGAAGAGCGTGAAACAGCGCCTGCCCACTGAAGCGCTGACCCCTCGCGCCGAAATAAGAAACCGTGATGGGAATCAGGGGGTAAATACACGGGGTTAGATTGAGGGCCAGACCTCCCAGAAAAAACCCCAAGAGGGTGAGCAACAAACCCGCTCCGGGTCGCATCCCTTTGGGGCTGGCGGAAGGGGGTTTTTCCGGCTCCGTGGGAGGAAAGATACCCTGGTTCAGAAGGGCGATGGGGGTTCCTGGGGGCACGATACTGACGGGGACAGAGAGGGAGAGCTCCTCCGGGGGCTCACAGATTTCAGCAGTACAGGCCTGGTAGGAAAGAACCGCCTTTAGGAAGTGGGAGCCTTCTGGAGCGGTGTCAGAAACCACCAGGTTCCCTTTCACCAAAATGGCTCCTGAGAACACCTCGACCGGTTGGTCCGAATAGTCGAACTTCACTTTTTCAGGTGTGGGGAACTCAATGGCTTCAATCTGTAAGCATTCAGGGCACTCGAAGGCGAACTGGGTGGGAAAAATCAGTTCATCGGCCGCCACCTCCGTGCCGTGAATATACCAGTCTTTCGCAATGGTGAGGCGAAAAGCCATGGGATAGGTTTTCCCCGGCTCGTAGCAGTCCTGGGAATGCATAAACTGCCACTGGACTGTAGCAGCCCGGCAAGGGAGAGAGAGTAAAATGACGGCAATGAAAACGGCGAGACTGACGGAAACGGCTCTTTTCATGCTCAACGCCTAAAATGGAATCTTAAAAATATAAGGCACACTGTGCCTCGTGTCAAATACCTTGCAGGCCCTCATCTCTTGCCTATCGGGTATTGTCCTGTGATATAATAAGATTTTGGGCCAAAAAAGAAGAAACAGTCGCGGTATCCATTCGGAAAAACGGTTGGTTTGCAGTCTTCGCTGCAGCTCTCTTTATCGGAATACAACCAAGGGGATGCGCTTTTATGGACCACGCTGACGAGATAAGGAAGTTCTACCTGGAGCACCTGGCCGGAGCAAAACTAGAGGGAAATATCCTTAAAGCCCCTTGTCCCTTTTGTGCCGGCGACAAGCAGGAAAATCGCGGTGCCATGGTGGCCTACCTGGACCCTGAGAGCTTTTTCATAGGTTACTTCAGGTGCTTAAACCGATGCAGGCCAGGGGGTTTTCCCCTCCACTTTGGCAAGATCATGGGGCTGGATCCCCGAAAGGTTCCTGGCTACGACCCTGATCGGGACGTGCATATCCGCGATGTGGTTTATCCTTCCAGAAATATCAATGGGGAGATCAAGAAATTCAGATCTCTCATGGGAGATGTCGAGTACGCCCATTTCGGACAATTCAATGTGTCAAAAGCCGTGGTCGATGAATTGAAGATTGGTTTCAATGGTCGGTATCTGGTTTATCCTTATTTCCTGGAGGACGACAACTGCTACGCAGCGCGCTGTGTTATGCCGGATCGCCCGGAGGACAGTTTCTGGCATGGGGATGAGGCTTTTTTCAGGGAAGAATTCCGGGTTTTCAACGTGCGGGAGATCGAGCGATGTGAAAACGGCGCGCTCTTCGTCGTAGAAGGTGAAAACAGCCTCCTTACGCTCAAAGAGCTGGGGTTCCCCGGGATCGCTGTTCCTGCCTTCTCTGATTTGGAAGCGCTCGATCCCGAGAGGCTCAAATTTGTGAACCATTTGTTTTTGTTGATGAATAATGCGCCGGAAGCCCAAATGGCCGCTCGCTCTCTGGCGACCAGGTTGGGATACAAGGCGAGGATCCTAAAATGGCCGGCGGACTACAGGCGAGGATACAACCTCTGCCTCCTGGCAAAGGACAAAGGAAAGCAGTTCAGGGCGGCTGTTTCTTCCATGATCAAGGCCTCGGAGTCTTTCTCCCCGTTTCCTTCATCGGAGAAGGAACATCATCGATTCTTTCAGGAACTGGAAAGGGAAAAGGGAAAGGAGTTGCTGGGGGCGAGCGCAGGGTTTGAGAAAATGGATCAAGCCCTGAGCGGCATTCGGGGAATTAACATTTTGGGAGGCCAGCCCAAAGCAGGGAAATCCTGTTTCTTCATGCAGATCTCAAGCGAGATGGCCCGAAGGCGGGTTCCGGTCATTTATTTCGATTTTGAAAATGGCCGCCAGAAAATCTATACCAGAACGTTGTGCCGGCTCAGCCGGCTTTCAGAAAAAGAGATCAGGCTTGAGTCTCCGGAAAAAGAGCTGTCTCAAAAAATTGAGGAAACACGAGCGAAATTCCAGGAGATGCTCAGGTATTTTCGCGTTGTCACAGACAGGAAGCTGAGTCCTGACATCATGCGTAGGCAGATCGACTTCCTTCAACATGAAACGAGGCAGGACAAAACGCTTGTGGTCGTTGACAGCTTGCACAAACTGCCTTTCAAGAATCTCTCTGAAAGGCGCACCGGCATAGACGAGTGGCTTCGTCACATGGAAGCGATTCGGGATGAGCAGCACGTCGCCTTTCTCGTCATTTCTGAGCTCTCCCGCGGGGAAGGTGGGCGGTACGATGAGAAGCCGGATCTCGGTTCCTTTAAGGAGTCGGGGGATATTGAATACAGTGCGGACAATGCCATGATTCTTTCACCCAGTTGGGACCCTCTGGAGCCCTTTTCCTCAGGAGAAAGAAAAAGCACTCTGTGGCTCGTGGCAAGCCGTGAGAACAACCCTGGAAGAATCGCCGACTATGTCCTGGAGTATCCTTACTGGGGGTTCAAAGAATTATAAACACGTTGGCTCGTCGCAATAACTTACGGGCCAAAAAGTGGCCTTCATTTGTAATTCGAGGAAGGGTGCCCATGTCTTTTCTTCGGTTCCAGGGCTCCCGGGCTGGTCTTTTCTGCGACTTACCTGCGAGGGAAACTTGCCCCCTTCACTGTTCCCGGTCCTCATGGAAGGGGTGGGTGACCCGATCTGAAGTATCTGCACAGAGTGGTATTGCGCCCCCTCAGTTTTTGTCCTTGGTGAGGACCGGGCCAGGGCTTCCCCCACAGATAAGTCGCGAAAAAACGGCGCCCTCCCGCCAGTCACTCCGAAAAGACATGGGCACCCTTCCCGGCCAGCGTATTTGATTCAAGCGCTGAAATAAAGGGGCCAGAAAAGCATTTGCGCTCTATTTCGGGACCTTTCGATAGGGCAAGGGTTCTTTGCTGCCCTCCAGGATGCGCCGCATCCGGTCTCGCTCCGCCTTGACCTTGCGGAGCTGCTCCTGCAAGTCCCCTTTTTGCCCGCCTGCGGCGGAGGTCAGGCTCTTTTCCAACCTTTCCACCTCTTGTTCGAGCTGATACAGCTCTCGCGCTATCAACCGGATAGACATGGTCGAACGTTGCTTACGCAATCTCCGTGGAACTTTGGTGCGGCCTAGGTTTTGATGGGTTCCTGTGTTTCTTCCTGAGGCTTGAGTTTTCGAAGCCATTCCCTGAGCCGCTCCATCTCGCGGCGCAACTGGGGCAGGATTTCCTTTCGCCACTTTTCCTCACCCTCTTTTTCGAGCCTTTTCAGTTCATCAAGAAAACCCTGAAGCTCTTTTTCAAACGCGTCCATTTCTTGGCTTTCAGAAGCCTGCCTGCAGGTCACTGTTTTAGAATCCGCCCACATGACCGTGGTTGTTTCCCGAGGGTAAAGTTGGGCCGCGGCATCACAGCCCGGGGCCCAAGTGTTCCAACCCGAAACACCGAGAAAAAGGAGTGCAAGGACTATTCGAGTTTTCACCGTTACTCCTAGCTCATCGGTTCCGGCGAATCCATTTTGGTTCTCGTTTTTGTCGGAACGATTCAACTCGACGGCCGACCTTCGAATATCTTTTCTTGTTCCACCATACGAGGCAATGCTTCAGGGCTGAAGTTGAGCTTGGCAAAGAGCTTTTTTTCGACCGCCTTGCAGAGTTCGAAGTTTTCTCTGATGAGCTGCTGAAGGTCTTTCTTGTTTCGGCCGTAATGGGCAAGAAGATAGTTCAGCCTTTCTTCCAGGCTGACCACCTGATCATCATTCACCCTTTTGTCCGCGTAATAAACGATCTCCTTTTCATGGACAGGTGCGTTTCGGGCGTAATGCCTCAGCTTAATGTGCTCACCGACGATATCGGCGATCTCCTCAAGATGATTTTGCAGGCAAATTTCCTCACCCTTGGCCGCATGGTCTTGCCTGGTCCCCAGACAGAGGGTCTTGGCAATGTCGTGCAAGAGCGCCCCGGCCGTCACTTTTCGGAGAGAGAGGGCTTCCCCTGCTTCGATGAGGCCCCGTGCAATGAGGCTGGCCACTTTTTCGACCGTAACGGAGTGGTCCTTGATATGATCCAGCATGCCGTACCTGTTCATGAGTTCGAAACACACATCAACGGATGGGACCATACCAGCTCAGCCTCTCTACTGCTGCGAAATCCTTTGCTGATGACGATGCGCAAGGTTAAGATACCAGGCTAAGGCAGTTCTTGGGAAATGGCAAGGGGTATCTGGGCTTTTCTGGTTGAGGAACTGGGCAGGTTCTTTTGAGCTAATATTATGTCCCAGAAATAACTTGAAGAAGTCCTCGCTTGCTCGAGGGGGCGTCGGGAGGTGCTCGTCCCTTGTCGCGCCGTAGCCTCTTGACCGCCATAGCTTTAGCGGCGGCGGTTGGCGAAGGCGGAAGCCCTCCCCTACGGCAGACCCGAGATTT
>Ga0209427_10001305_pt1 | contig 28517 bp, 29 predicted proteins | sample DeeMarSWOR136_30_FD_187465 | JGI IMG/M metagenome (GOLD analysis project Ga0209427, IMG submission 187465) | Marine sediment microbial communities from White Oak River estuary, North Carolina - WOR-1-36_30 (SPAdes) (version 2) | ecosystem: Environmental > Aquatic > Marine > Intertidal zone >...
AGAGGAGTTGAACCGCATCGTAGACTGGTCCGCTAACCCTAACAAGCTGGAAATCGCGATTGAAGCGAAGTTGAGCGGAACAAGGCGCCTCCTGAGTCGCGACATGATGCACGCCATCCACCGCCTGGGACTCCGGTTTCTTCTAACGCCGGTCTCCGCAAAGACAAACGAGGGGTTCATCAACTTCAACGCCCTGCTTGAGCGAATCTTCACTGGAGGAGAGAAGTTCACTTACTAGCTGTCGCCAACAATCTCTCTTCCATAGATTGGGGAACGCTCAAAAGAAGTAACGAATATAACATACAAACACATCTCATCTAACCAACAGGGCCCGTAGCTCAGCAAGGATAGAGCACCGGGCTTTTAACCCGGGGGTCCCGGGTTCAATTCCCGGCGGGCCCGCCACTCATTTTGAGAGCGATACCGTTGACTAAGGGATTACGGGTGTCTCAGAAACTCTCATACACAGGCACAGGTCTAGACCTAGGTGGGCCACTCACTCCAAATAAGAGCCTACAGGATCGCGGGGCTTCACGGCTAACCATCAAGAAGCAGGATGGCGCCCTGGCCGGGATTTGAACCCGGGTCGAGCGGGCGACAGCCGCACATACTAGACCGGACTATACTACCAGGGCATCAGAATCTCTAGAACATGGGGCAGCTACTTAAATTTTTCATTAGAAAGCCAAACCGTCAAGAGAGTCGTTAGGGCCCCAGCTTTTGACGAGGCCAAGTCTCTCTGTGCGTCGGCGGCAAGAACATCCTTCCCCCACTTCATCAATCTTAATCCTCCAAAAGCAAAGTTTATTAGTGCGCATTAGGGTTTAAGATGGTGCTTCCAGAAAATACATAGGAAGCAACCTTGGAGGCCCGTTTTCGGGTCGGATGACCGACCCATTGGAGGAAAAACTTCACGATTAAGAGGAAATACAGCGCTGTCCCGAATATGCTTATTTTGGAAAATGTGATTTTGGAGGTCCGAATCGGATTTGGAAATTTCGCATGACGATCTGCTTCTTCTTCAGAAATCGTTCTTCAAAGAGAAAGGCCTTGTGAGACAACATCTCGACTCATACAACGAATTCATCGATCACGGATTGCAGGAAGTGATAGACGAAGTCGGGGAGATCGATATAGAAATCCCTGAAAGCCCCTATAAAGTGAAACTAGGTCAAATCTGGATAGTTGAGAAAGAGACGAAGATCACAGGTCCCTACATTACAGAGGTAGACGGCACGAAACACGAAATATATCCCACGGAAGCTCGCTTTCGAAACCTAACCTACGCCGCGCCTCTCTGTCTAGAGATGACCCCCGTTGTCAATGGAAGAGAACTCGAAGCCGAACCAGTGCCCATAGGCAACTTTCCCGTGATGCTGAAGTCAAAACTATGCTTCCTCTCCGAACTGCTCCCTGAAGAACTGGTAGAGCACGGAGAAGACCCAAGCGATCCAGGAGGCTACTTTCTAATCAACGGCTCTGAAAGAGTCATCGTCGCTCTAGAAGACCTAGCCCCAAACCGCATCCTTGTGGACATCGACACACACGGCGCAAGACCAGTGTATCAGGCAAAGATATTCTCAACAACTGTTGGCTTCAGAGCCAGAATCCAGCTGCGAATAAAAGGAGACGGCGCCATCTACGTCTCAATGCCTGGAGTCCCCACAGAGACCCCCCTTATTATTCTGATGCGCGCGCTAGGACTAGAATCTGACAAGGAAATAGCTGATGCCGTCTCTCCAGAGAAAGCCATTCAAAACGAACTTGAATTGTCATTCGAGAAGGCTAGCGGTTTTGACGTAAGCGATGACGCCATAATGTACATTGGGAATCGTGTAGCCCATGGCCAGGTGGAGGAGTATCGAAGAAGGCGGGCTGAGACCATTCTTGACCGGAATTTTCTCCCTCATCTTGGGCGAAGCAAAGAAGAGCGTAGGGAGAAAGCCTTCTTCCTCGGTGAGATGGCCTGTCGAGTCATCGAACTAAAACTTGGAAGACGAAAACCTGACGACAAAGACCACTTCAAGAACAAACGCTTGAAACTCGCTGGACCTCTGCTCTCCGATCTATTTAGAATAGCTTTCAGAAGTCTGTGTCGCGACATAAAATACCAGCTTGAAAGAATGGGACTCAAGCGATCCACAATAACAATCTCCGCTGCTGTCCGCCCTGGAATAATCTCTGATCGTCTTAAACATGCGTTAGCAACGGGCAATTGGAGGCGTGGACGTGTGGGTGTTACCCAACTCCTTGATAGAACGAATATGATTTCAATGTTAAGTCACCTGCGGAGACTGCAATCACCCCTCAGTCGCAGTCAGCCAAACTTTGAGGCGCGAGACCTTCACGCAACTCATTGGGGAAGGCTTTGCCCCAATGAGACTCCCGAAGGGTCCAACTGCGGACTGGTAAAGAATCTTGCGCTGGCTGCAAGTACATCCGTGAGCGCAAACCCTGAGAAAATGAGGCAAACCCTCTATCGAATGGGGGTAATCCCTATTCAAGAGGCGAACGAGACTATAAGAATATCTGGCGCCAAAGTCTTTGTGGACGGCTGTCCCATCGGCTTTTCCATGTCACCACAGGAGTTGATCACCGAACTGAGGGAGAAGCGTAGAACCGGTAGAATTTCTCAAGAAATCAACGTTGCATATTTCTCAAAGCTTCACGACATAAAGGAAGAAGTCTATGTAAACTGCGATGAAGGAAGAGTGCGTCGCCCTCTTATAATCGTTGAAGAAGGCACGCCGAAACTGCAACCTGAACACATCGAAAAACTTCGTTCTGGAGAATGGCTGTGGGGTGACTTCGTGAAGCGGGGGATCGTTGAGTATGTTGACGCGGAGGAAGAAGAAAATGTTCTACTGGCTTTGAATGGTGAAGAAGTCACCCCTAAGCACACGCATTTGGAGATTGCGCCATACACGATGCTTGGGATGTGCGCTTCACTCATCCCGTATGCAGAACACAACCAGTCACCACGTAACTCTTATGAGGCCGCCATGGCAAAGCAAGCCCTTGGGATATACGCCACAAACTTCCTTTATCGGGCGGACGCCCGTTCTCACCTTCTACACTACCCACAGATGCCCTTGGTCAAGACGAAGCCAATGGACATAGTGGGTTATAATCTTAGACCCTCTGGGCAAAACTGTGTCGTTGCGGTTATATCGTTTGAAGGGTACAACATGGAGGACGCCCTCATCTTCAACAAGGCTTCCATCGAACGTGGCATGCTCCGTTCCACGTTCTACCGCATTTACAGTGCAGAGTGTCGCCAATACCCTGGCGGAATGAGAGACCAATTTGCTGCACCAGAACCCGGTACTCGCGGTTACAGAGGTGAACCATACTATCGCCTCCTTGAAGCTGACGGAATAATAGGTCTGGAATCTGAAGCGACTGGTGGTGACGTTCTTATTGGAAGAACCAGTCCACCTCGATTCCTTGAAGAATACAAGGAGTTTGAGGTTAAGGGTCCCGCCATGAGGGACACTTCAGTTGATGTGAGGCACGCAGAAGATGGCACAGCAAATGACATTTTCATCACACAGACTGATGAAGGAAGCAAACTAGTGAAGGTTCGACTGCGTAATCAACGGGTCCCTGAGCTTGGTGACAAATTCGCTTCCCGTCATGGCCAGAAAGGCGTTATAGGATTGATCGTACCACAGGAGGATCTGCCCATCAGTGTAGACGGCATTGTGCCAGATATCATAATCAACCCTCATGCCATCCCTTCAAGAATGACAATCGGGCAGTTCCTAGAATCTATGGCTGGGAAGGTAGCCGCAGGGAGAGGAAGAGCAGCCGACGGAACCCCCTTCATAAGCGAAAAACCTGAAGAGCTCAAAAAAGCACTAATAGGCCTAGGCTTCAGCCACACTGGTCGAGATGTGCTCTACAATGGCATTACAGGCGAGAAGTTTGTGGCCGACATTTTCATGGGCGTTGTATATTACCAGAAGCTCCATCACATGGTGACGGACAAGATTCACGCTAGAGCACGAGGACAAGTTCAGATGCTCACGCGGCAGCCAACGGAGGGGAGAGCGAGAGGCGGTGGGCTCCGTTTCGGCGAGATGGAGAGAGACTGCCTGATCGGACACGGCGCTGCGATGCTCCTACGTGATCGCTTGCTTGAGGAATCTGACAAATATTTCCTCTACGTATGTGAGCAATGCGGTTACATAGCGTATTATGACAGCAAACAACGCAAGTATGTGTGTCGAGTCTGTGAAGATAAAGCCCAGATCTCCCCGGTCATAGTCTCCTACGCCTTCAAACTCCTTCTACAAGAGATGATGAGTCTCTCTATAGTGCCTCGGCTGAAACTGAGGGAGCGAGCATAAATGGCGATGGAAGAGACAGTCAGCAAAATAGTGGATGAAATCACCTTCGGAATCATGTCCCCCCAAGAAGTACGCAAACTATCTGTGGCGGAGATACAGACCGCCGACACCTACGATGAAGATGGAGCCCCCATAATATCAGGACTCATGGATGGTCGGCTGGGGACTCTTGAGCCGCGCCAACGGTGCAAAACCTGTGGAAACACTGCGATCCGATGTCCTGGACACTTTGGCCATGTCGAACTGGCAGTTCCGATAGTCCACGTGGAATTCACAAAAATGATTCATGACCTTCTTAGATCCACTTGTCGAAACTGTGGACGCATACTGCTCTCCACGAATCAGACGGCCAGAATCAAGGCTAGAATCAAACACACCCTCAAGTTGAGAGGAATCGTGCCAGGCTGGGTTTATAAACAGGTCTTTCGTTCAGCCAGGAGTAAAGAGTGTCCACACTGCGGTACTCCACAATACAAGATAGACTTCACAAAACCCACAACCTTTCACGAGATTATGGAGGAGGGTGCACAACGATTAACCCCAAGCATCATTCGCGAAAGGCTTGAACGTATACCCGATGAGGACCTTGAACTGCTCGGTTTCGCCCCGGAGAGTGCCCGTCCAGAGTGGATGATTCTGCAAGTCCTGGCGGTTCCTCCAGTCTACGTCAGGCCTTCAATTACGCTGGAATCTGGAATTCGTTCAGAAGACGATCTGACTCACAAACTTGTCGACATTATTCGCATCAACCAAAGGTTGAAGGAGAACATGGATGCGGGCGCCCCCACCCTCATCATCCAAGATTTATCAGAGCTTCTGCAGTATCATGTGACCACGTACTTCAACAATCAGTCTTCAGGGATTCCTCCAGCAAGACATCGCTCCGGAAGGGCGCTCAAAACCCTATCTCAGCGGCTCAAGGGAAAGGAGGGGCGATTCAGGAGTAACCTTTCTGGGAAAAGAGTGGACTTTTCAGCACGCACAGTGATTTCTCCCGATCCAAATCTCGACATAAGTGAGGTTGGAGTTCCAATCGATGTGGCCACACGCCTTTCGCTGCCCGAGAAAGTCACTGAATGGAACCTTGACAACATGCAGAAGCTTGTTGTAAACGGTCCTGAGAAATACCCTGGCGCGCTCTACGTCGTTAGACCCGATGACAAGCGCGTCAGGCTAGAATTCGTCATGGATCGAGAAAAAGTCGCTGAGGCTTTGGAGCCTGGTTATATCGTGGAGCGCCATCTTGGAGATGGAGATATAGCCATCTTCAATAGGCAGCCATCCCTCCACCGGATGTCCATTATGGCCCACTACGTGCGGATTCTGCCTCACAAGACGTTTCGTCTACACCTTTGTGTCTGCCCTCCGTACAACGCTGACTTTGATGGAGACGAAATGAATCTCCACGTTCCACAGAGTGAGGAGGCGCAGACAGAAGCACGACTCCTCATGCAGGTCCAAGATCAGATTCTCTCACCTAAGTTTGGCGGACCAATCATTGGAGCCATTAGGGATTTCATAACCGCGGCGTATCTTTTCACAAGGGAGTCGACCCGTCTTACCCGCGAGGAGGTTTGCAGGCTCCTAACCGCGGCGCAATATGAAGGGCCCCTACCTGAGCCTCACACGAAGAAACCTGAGCCTCTCTGGACGGGAAAGCAGATATTCAGTCTTGTCATTCCAGAGGGCGTAAACTACACTTCGAAGGCTAGCGTTTGTCAGGGATGCACTCCTTGCGAACGTGAGGATTGCCGTTACGATGCGTACGTGGTTGTGAAAGATGGCGTTTTGAAGCACGGTGTGATAGATAGGAGTTCCATTGGAGCTGAGCAATCTGAGAGTCTCCTCCATCAAATAATCAAAGATCATGGCGCCTCTGCTGGACGGAGATTCTTGAATCAGATCTCTCAGCTTCTCAAGCTGTTCGTGACCGTGCGTGGGTTCACCTACTCCTTTGATGAACTTGAGCTATCTGGTTCCGCTCAGCGAAAGATAGGTAGGATGATAGGAGACGCCGAAGACCACATAAAAGCGTTGATAGAGAAGTTCAAGGATGGAACGCTGCAGAGGTTACCTGGTCAGACTCTCACCGAATCATTTGAAATCTACGTGATGAACGAACTAGCCACTGCACGGGACAAGGCTGGAGAGGCCGCAGACCAAGACTTCAACATAGATAATTCGGGGATGATCATGACGAGAACTGGAGCCAGAGGATCAAGTCTGAATATCGGGCAAATGACGGCGTGTGTTGGCCAGCAGTCTGTGCGAGGAAAGAGGATTCTGCGTGGATACGTGAATAGGGCTTTGCCACATTTTGAGGTCGGCGACTCAACCCCTAAAGCCAGAGGCTTCGTGTACTCCTGCTACAGAAGCGGTCTGGACCCCATCGAGTTCTTCTTCCACGCCATGGGTGGACGTGAAGGTCTTGTAGACACTGCTGTGCGAACACAGCAAAGTGGATACATGCAGAGACGGCTGATCAACGCTCTAGAACACTTGCGTATAGAGTATGACGGAACAGTTCGGAACTCAATCGGCGACATCGTTCAATTCAGATACGGCGAGGACGGAGTAGATCCGGCGAAGAGCTATCATGGAAAGGCTGTGAATGTCAAAAGGCTAATAGAGCAAATCGGAATCTTGAGCGGAAGAGGTCAACCGGCACCAAAAGAATACGTCAAAGAACGTGTCAGTGAGGTCCCAAATGAACTTCCAGTGGTCCTTGTTGGAGAATTGACGAAAGAACTAAGCAAAGCCGGATTGTCGCAAGAAGGCGTGGATGAAGCTATCTTTCTAACATTGGAGAACCATAAGAGTTCTCTGGTGGAGCCTGGAGAGGCTGTTGGAATTGTTGCGGCACAGTCTATAGGCGAGCCAGGCACTCAAATGACTCTTCGAACGTTTCACTACGCCGGAGTAAGAGAGCAAAATGTAACCCTTGGTCTGCCCCGCCTTATCGAGATAGTAGACGCTCGACGAACACCTTCCACGCCGATTATGAGCGTTTACTTAGATAAGGAGCATCGAAAAAGTGAGAAGAAAGCCACCGAGGTCGCTCGGGAAATCATCTATACGACCATAAAGGACATCTCTGAAGCCATGTATATCGATCCCGAGAAGGAAGAGGTTGTCATAAAGCTCGATCTAGCAATGATGAGAGATCGGGGCGTCTCATTGGAGGAACTTGAGAGTCGGTTGCGCCTGCCAAAGTGTGTGATAAGGGTCAGTGATGGCCAGCTTGACATTAAACCTGAGAAGCCGAAGAACGCTAAGAAACTGCTTGACAAGCTCTCCGCGCATCATGTCAAGGGACTTCCGGGCATCAGCAGAGTTCTCGTCACCGAAGAAGGAAGAGAGTGGGTAATCAGAACAGACGGCTCCAACCTGTCCAGGGTTCTCAGCGTTCGCGGTGTCGATCCAAAACGAACATTCACCAATCACATACACGAGACCGCTGAAACGCTTGGCGTCGAGGCGGCCAGAAATCTGATAATTGATGAAGCCCTTGGAGTGCTTGAGGAACAAGGCCTCGATGTAGATGTTAGGCATGTTATGCTGGTGTCCGACATCATGACCTCAACAGGCGAGGTGCGGCAGATAGGAAGGCATGGAATCAGCGGAGAGAAAGCCAGTGTTCTTGCAAGAGCGGCCTTCGAGATCACTGTTCCGAATTTAGTTGACGCAGCCATAAAGGGCGAAAGCGACGTGCTAAGCGGCGTGACAGAAAACGTTATAGTGGGGCAATCTATACCAATCGGCACAGGTTTGGTTGACCTCTACATGTCTACGGCGTCTAGGAATGAAGCAGAGTGATTGATATCAACAAAGCCATCGCCACAACTGTGAGAACTGGAAAGGTCTTTTTGGGATCCAAGAGCACCATGAAAAACGCCAAGATTGGAAAGGTCAAACTCGTAATTGTGGCTGCAAACTGTCCCCAGATCACTCGTGAAGATGTCGAGTACTACTGCGGGCTTTCTAACATTCCGTTGATTCCCTTCAATGGGGCTAGCGTAGACTTGGGTGCAGTTTGTGGAAAACCTTTCACGGTTTCAGTGTTGGCAATAAGGGAACCTGGAGACTCAGATATACTCACGCTCGCGGAGGCAAGGGATGTCTAGCGGAATAAAGCTCACTGGCCGGGAAATGCGCCACATAGCCCTGTTTGAAAGCATAACCGGCGCGATAGTCAAAGACTGCATTATTGATGAAGAGCTGGACAGGATAATCTTTGTCGTGAAGATGGGAGAAGTTGGAATGGCTATTGGCAGGGGGGGTAAAAACATTCGTCTCTTGGAGAAAATGACCGGGAAGAGGCACGAGATAATCGAACACTCTGAAGATGCTGCTCAGTTCATCAAAAACGCTCTGAAACCTGCTAAAGTGAAGGAAATACGCATAACTGAACGCCCCGATGGAAAGACTATCGCCGTGGTCGCTGTTGATCCCCGAGACAAAGGGGTCGCCATCGGGAAAAACGGAAGGAACGCTGAACGAATCCGCTTCCTAGCTAAGCGATATTTTCAAATACAACACGTCAGCATCATGTGATTGAGGGAGAACACCATGGGCTCCAAGTCGCCAAAGGGCGAATTCGCCGCAAGACAACTACGTGAGAAACGGAAGTCGTTCAGATGGAGCGACATCTACTACAAACGTCGGATGCTGAGACTTGATGTCAAATCCGACCCCCTAGAGGGCGCGCCCATGGCGAGAGGTATAGTCCTAGAAAAGGTTGGGGTTGAAAGCAAGCAGCCCAACAGTGCGATTCGGAAATGCGTGAGGACTCAACTGATCAAGAATGGAAGGCTCGTTACAGCTTTCCTTCCAGGCGACGGTGCCTTGAACGTCATTGATGAGCATGATGAGGTGATAGTCGAAGGAATCGGTGGCTCTCGCGGAGGAAGTATGGGGGATATTCCTGGGGTCCGTTGGAAGGTTGTGGTGGTTAACGGCGTTTCTCTAAAAGAACTGGTTCTGGGCAAGAAAGAGAAGCCGCTGAGATAGATCCTTCAGGCACCTCATCTTCTGCAGTTCTCATTGTCATTTTGACGTGAAGAATTAGCGCTTCGCACTCCTAATTCTGATTTCATAATCTATTTCTGCAGATCCTGCAATACGGACATTCTGGTGTTTGGATGGCGAATCAGACCGCTGTATTGGAAAGAATTGCGAAACCGAAATGCGTTGCAGAGGAAATCAGTGGCAGTCTGATAATTGACTGCATGCATGCCATTCCACTATCACGTGGAGTTTACTGCGCCATACAGCGAAGAAAAGTGGATGAAGATGCATGTAAAGGCTGTCTAGACTTCAGTCACGAACCAACAGAATACAGGCTCTTCAGGAGGGAGTGAAGCCATGGAGTGTCCCAACTGCAGAGGGCGGATCAACAAGACGAAGCAGAAGCAGGTTCAGGGCAACTTCTATTACTGCAAAGACTGTGGAACCGTTGTCGCTCGATAGCGTGTTGGAGTATGGTAGGGGGTGATATGAGAATGAGTGATGCTTTGTCTTCTTTTTTGCCCTTGATTGTCCCGTTGGGCGTAGGCGGTCTCGGCGGGTTCTTCGTTGGATACGCGGTTAAGAAGATTTATAGACTTGCAATGTTTGTTGGAGTCTTGGTCTTTTCAGTTGCCTATCTGGCTTATGCGAACATCGTCAATCTGAACTTCAGCGGGTTGATGGAGACTGTGTCAACGCTTGTTACCACTCTCAGCCCATTCATAATTCCTCTGACATCTAGCCTGTTGTTTGTGGGCAGTTTCATAGTTGGGCTCGTGTACGGGTTGACAAAAGGTTGAGTTCTCTCCTCCCCTCTTGGCCCAATGATCCTTGAAGTCCTTTTTGGTGAGAATGTTACATTTGAAACGGTCGCATTCTCCAGTACCGTAGCCAAGGTCTCGGACTCAATCGAATTCTGTCTTGATGAGTGACCTGCGGAGTTTCTTGAGGTCGTCACAGGCTGACTTGAGACGTCGGAGTTCCTCTGCATCTCTCTTTAGTTTGGCGATTTTCCGTTGAATATTCTCGAGTTCAGTGCTCATTTACCTGACCTAAGAAGGCCTCCCAGTTTTGCATAAAAATCAGTTATGAAGGGAGAATCAGTATTCAGAATCAGCAAATCACAGTCAAGAATCTGATTCAGGTGTTCCACTTTTATGTCGGAAAACAGGTCGTTTGTATGTGCCTTCTTTAAGCCTCCCACAAATGCAGATTCGTTCTTTCGTCAAGAACTCTGCGTAACCTTAGATCAGCGGCCTCGATGAGAACCAGTTCTGCATTTACTGAGACCGCACAGCCAGGCAGAAGGTGTCCACCAAGAACCTTGCCCTTCTCGTCAGAAATTAAGATGTGAGCGTGAACGATAGGTTCTTCCTGCTTGATAGAGATGTTTCCGGTGCAGGAAACTATCTCCACAGGATCTGGGATTTCTATGGGTCTGTACTCTCGTTTGCGGTAGAAGCCAAGTGTCGCCCTTTTGAGAGCGCCAATGAGAATGAAAAAGCCCGTGATGACCCCAGCTTGTTTTGCTCGTAGTGTTATGGCTTCGAGTAGATCTTCATCTTCAGAGAGTCGCGCAAAGAATATTCTTCCAATCTTCGATCCATAGATTTTCACGTAAGTGGTCACCCGTCTAACAATACGTCAGACAGCAATATTAAAGATGAACTGGCGTGAACTGATCATAGGAACCGAGTGGCTGTTAGAATATGTCAGATACCCGCAAAGCACCCGGCAACCTGTGGAACGAACCTGAAATCAGGAACATTCAAAACCACCAAACCGATCTCTCAAGGCGTTGAGGAGCTTGCTTGATGGCTAAGGCTGAGCTTCCTGATCTCCAGAATCTCTTGGTTATAGGCTTTGACAACGTTTCCTTGGCAGCTTCAGCCAAAAGAGCGGGTTATCAGGTCTTTGCAGTGGACCACTTCGGGGATCAGGACCTCCGAAGCATATGCAGAGAGACTCTGTCGATTGTTGACCAGAGACCCAAGATCAGCTGCGGACACATGAGCAGTGATTTCAGCCCTGAGACTCTTCTGCAATTGGCAAAAGCTCTCTTGAAAAGACACCAGATAGACGCCGCCTTGCTATCTTCAGGTCTAGACGACTCCTCAGACCTCCTGATTGAACTCAACGAATTGGTTCCCATACTCGGAACTCCGCCCCACATCATTGAAAGAGTCCGTGATAAGGCAGAGTTTTTCCATGAGCTGGATCGTTTAGGTGTGTCCCACCCTGACACAGCAGTCGTCAAAGATGTTGAAGAAGCCAGAGAGGAATCCAAAGACATGGGATATCCAATTGTTGTTAAGCCCCTGAGGGGATTCGGCGGTGCGGGTGTGAGAAGAGTCGAGAATCCTCAAGAATTGAAGAAAGCTTTCATAGAGGCTTCTCACTTGGACAAGAGGATTCTAGTCCAAGGGTACATCTCTGGAAGACACGCAAGTGCGTCCTTAGTCTGCTCCATTAATGGGGCTGTCACTCTGACTTTGAATGAACAGCTAATCGGAATACGGGAGCTCGGTCAAAGAGAACCCTTCGGCTACTGTGGGAATATAGTTCCTCTTTCGGCATCTAGACAAGTTGCCGACAAGTGCACAAGTGTAGTTGAGAGAGTCGCCCAGCACTTCGGTCTCTTCGGGTCCAATGGCGTAGACTTTGTGATTTCCGAAGAAGGTATGCCCTACGTTATCGAGGTGAATCCGCGATTTCAAGGGACACTGAAATGCGTTGAAAGAGTGCTGGGAATGAACTTGGTAGAAGCACATGTGGAGGCATGTGCTAAAGCATCCCTTCCAACGATTTCAAACAAACCCTCGTTCTTTTGCGGTCGATTTATCGTGTTTGCCCCAAGGCGTTTGATTGCATCAGAGTTGAACATTTTCGAGGGAGTCAGTGATATTCCTCTGCCTGGAGTTATCATCGAAAAGGATGAGCCCATCTGCTCACTCACACTAGAGGCTCCAAGCAAAGATCGTCTATTACGAAGGGCAAACGAAGCAGTAGAGGCAATCATTGGTTCCTGTAAGACTGCACACTAAGCCAATAGACTCTATCAACAAGATTCATTTCAAGTGGCGTTGAAGGCTCTAAGGATGTGCTTGATATGTGGACCAATCAATGTTACGACAAAAGTGGCTAGCAGCACCTTGAAAGGCGTGATTAGCGGTGCTGGAACCGCCCATATGCCGACTAGCAACTCAGGCGTCCACCCAAAAAAGACTTGGTAGCCTTGGCAGGGCACTAACATGAAGATCCTGAGGAGCACATCTGCTTCAAGACCGACAAAGGTGCTTAGTGCATATGGAGACATTCGCCTGATCTCCTCCGATCCCCTTACGCTCAGGATGACGCACGAGATTACTAGAATGGCATAGGCAAAATAGCAGTCCCACATCCCCCATATTGGAAGATCTCTTGAGAGCGGCGTAACAAAGTAGCTCCCGAGCACGAGTGTGTAGTAAACAAAGACTCTCTTCACCCGTCCCCTAAAGGTAAACCCTGCCATCATAGAGCCGACGGGTGCTCCCAAAGTGAAGATAAATTCGTATACTGTGTCTCTCGGAGAGATCGAGTGCCCAACCATAACAGCTATCAAGGTGGAGATGAACCCGCTGTAGGGACCAAGCATGATTCCCGCGATTGGGCTGATCATGAAGATCCACCCGAACCAAGTCCCTGCTGAGAAGGCAGGCGTCACAACCGCATCGCAGACTACTCCAAGGGCTGCGAAGATGGCAATCAGAGCCACCTTTTTCACGCCGATTCTCATGGTTCTTCTTTTGCCTCTCCGATTCCTCTTTCTCTGCCCAAGTGTGTCTCAGAATGCTAGGTCAACACGGGCATCAAGCAATGAGTTGACAATGAATTGTTCGTCCACTAGCTCTCCATCTGGGCTGTTCAGGCCCGTGCAACATGGAACAAGTCTCAGTACGACGGACTGGAAATCTATCCTGAACACTTCAAAGGGATAAAGCTTGCAGAGTGTTGGTCTGTGATCATAGATTGAACATTCAGAGTCGCTTTTCAAAAAGATGCATGAGCCATCTTCCTTGGCTTTTAGACTGCCCAGAAATGGAGATGAGCAGTCAGTCCCACCTTCAATGGGAATCATAAACTCCTCCTCAGAGTAGCCTATCCGTTCAATGCGTTCGGCATCGCTTTTCGTGAGTTTTGGTCCGCCTAGCTTGCAGCAGAAAATGGCGCATCGTTTACATTTGAATCGCAGATTTTTTCTATAGAGGGCAATGTCCAAGATCTGTTTGGTTTCAGGGTTCAGAAGAATCCTTGCGATTTCTTCGTTCGTTTCCAAGGCGGGTGCCCTCGAATGGGTGTTGCCACGTTGCTTTCGAATAACTGCAATTCTTTACTAGTGGTCACATACAGATTGTCGACAAAAGGTGTGATTCCAGCGAGAGGATTCGTTGGATCGTTAGTTTTCGGTCAAGAGGCTTTTTTGAGCAGTCTCTTCGCCTCTCTGATCCACTTTTGAGTTATCTTGGGCGAGAGTTCTGTCTTGGCTGCTAACGCGGATGCAGAGGTGTCAGCTAGATCCTGGGCTGTGTTGATATCAAGTGCTTTCAGCTGTTCTGCTCTCTTTGGGCCGATGCCCCTAACTTCTGTGATGTTGATACGTGAGGTCGGGGCTGTCTTGGGTGCTGGTGACGTTGTGGGCGTTATTCCTTCAGCCGCTGGTTTCGGCGGTGGTGGTCGAGCTGGCGGAGCCAGTACGATCTCTTCTGGTCTTGTTAAGTAGCCGGCTCCTGCGGATATTCCACCTAGTATAACCAAGACCGCTACAGTCACTGTGTCGTATGGCGGATACATTATACGATAGCCAGCGTAGCTGGTGGCGAAGACAACAGATGCCAGAATCAAGCAAATGACAGCGACGGCATACAATGCATAATCTGATCTCATTTGCTTTTCCTCTCATAGCCATTCGTTGTGTGAACTTAAATAAGTTCCGACAACTCTGTGGCTAGAAAGTTTTAAGTTAGGTGCGCCTCAACCTCTTTGAGAGAGGGTTACCTGTGCGCGACAAGAGTCTTGGCATACTCATGTTCATCGTGAGTGTGCTCGCCATGATTGGGTACTTCCTTTTCCTCTTCTCTTGGCTCCTTTGGCCAGACGCGATGATACTTGGAAAGGCACTTAGCGAATGGGCATTAATCCTCCCAGTCATGATCATAGTCTACACTTTCTTGTTCATCGTAGCGTGGATCGGCTGGGCCATGGCTTCGACCCCCCCACCACTGCCATTAGTCCAACGACCTCCTGAGGACAAAGAGGAAACCAAGGAAGAGGAATAAGAGCGACCACTTTTCTACAGAAACGATGCACGCATCAGCCTCCTTATCCACGCGTATAACCTGTTCTGCCTTTTCGGCGAATGCCTCACTGTGGGTGACAGCGATCATCTGATGGATAGCCTTTGATCTGGAGATCGCTGCATGCATGCATGAAAAGATGCGTGAAATGCATTCCTGCGGCTTCTCTATATGCCCAAACGCTCTTAGGACGCCAAAGCGTTCATTAGTGTGATCTTACAATAAGTCTATGTTTGGGAAGAAAATGCCAATTTCAGGAAAACTGTACATTTGGGGAGAAAAAGCGAAGTACACTCCAGAGGAGGCTGGCGTCTACGCTCTATACAACGAAGACAGGCTTTTAGTCTATATTGGCGGAAGCGCCAATCTTCAAGACACATTCGCTGGTCACATAGAAACAGACTTCTCTGAAGATCCTCGGAAACGCGAAACCAGATACTATAAGAGGGAGTTCACTCCCGATTGGAAAGAAGGAGTGAAAGCACTCTTGGACGAGTATAACCAGAACCATGGAGGATTGCCGAAACTGAATGTTCGTCTGAACCTGCCCAAAAAGGAAGTTCCTGGTGAACAGGGATTCCATTTCTATGACGATGTTGATAAACCCATCTTCAAAGATGCCTTCAGCATAGAGGATTTCTGGGAGAAGATAGGAGAAGTCCCAGTTGCTTCCCTCGAGTTCCACCAGAGAAGAGGAGACTTTGCCAGATGGATTAGTGACATCTTTGAGGAAACGCAACTGGCCGAAAGAATCGAGAAGATCTCCAAGACTGGTGAGGACCTTAGAAGAGAAATCCTGAATACACTGCTCAATCCAGAGAAAGCAGAGTGCCCGAAATGCGGAACTCAAGCGAGTCCTCGTAAATCATGGAAGATGGCCGGAAAACCGAGTAAGACCGGTGAAAGGCTGCAACTGACGATAGGCCTCTACAAGTGCGCGAATTGCGGAGAGACGTTTAGGAAAGCGCTCCGGAAAAGGATCATTGAATCGTGAGATTAGTGGCCAACGACTGGACTCAAACGGACAACAGACTCTAACGTAAAACAACAGGTACCCTGATTGTCATCGGAGGCCCCGTCTTGAAGCGAGAGTATCCCCTACAGCCCATCGTAGGCGTTGGAGCACTCATTGTTCATGATAATAGACTTGTACTGGTAAAGAGGGGCGTCGAGCCTGGAAAGGGGCAGTGGAGTATTCCTGGCGGAGCCGTAAATCTCGGGGAGGAGGTTAGAACGGCTGCTGTTCGCGAGGCTAACGAGGAGTGTGGTTTGGATATCGAGATTGTAAATGAAGAGCCAATGGATGCTGTTGACAACATCTTCAGGGATGAGAAAGGCGGGTTCATATATCACTACGTCTTGCTGCAATTTCTCGCTAGACCTAGAGGAGGAAAACTGAAACCTGGCAGCGACGTGTTGGCTGTCGAGTGGGTTCCCTTGGATAAGGTGGAGACGTACAACTTGACGAAGTCCTTCCGTGTATTCTTCAAGCGACATAGAGACGAACTGAAAGATCCCAATCGCTAACGGAAAGCTTTCGGTGTTACATAAATCTGTTGAAAAATCTTAAATACGTGGCTGTGTATTCTACGTAGTATTTAAACGTTAGAATTACGTAGAGAGTTTACGATGAAATACAGAATAGTCATTGAAAGACCGTTCGGCAGAATCGAGCTAGAGGCTGAAAGGCTAGAGGAACTTCTGAAGGAGTTGCAGTCCTTTCCAGAATGGATGAATGTCATCGACCAGTCAATTCTGGAACGCGCCCTCGCTCCAGAGCAAAAAGAAGAATTAATGGGCATCGTTGAGTCCACCGTAGACGGTCCAGCCATCATCGTGCCACCAGAAAAGCTGACTTCAAAGGAGGCGATTGGCATGCTGTTGTACGCTTCTGGGCCTGACGGCTTGGAGCCAAAGGAAGTGAGTAGACTGCTTTCTCTCAGCGGCATGAGCATGGCGGGTTATGCGGCTAGAATGAGTGAGATGAAGCGTGAAGGCGTCCTTCTCAAAGAAGGAGACATGTACAGACTTTCGGTTAGGGGGAGAAGCTGGGTTGAAGCGGTTGTATCAAGACTACGAGGTTAAGAAGGGCGTTTCTAGAAGCGGAGAAGCCCCCAAGCTAAAGGTCACCATCAAGTATGGTGCTCTCGAATCTACATGTGACGGCTCGGCAAACGAGGTCTTGAAGTTCATTTTCAACTTCATAAAAGAGGTCTACCCCAATTATGAACTAGTCCGGGGCTTAACTCTGACAGTGGATTTGGAGCATCTCCTAAAAAGACTCAAAGGTGTCATATCCTTCCTTCCGAAGGGTCGACCTGTGATCTTGAAACCCACCGACAAATTGACAGACAGCGAACTCGCTCTTACACATCTGGTCGCGGCGTACGCTGGAAACCAAATTGGCATGGCCGAAGATGACAATCTCTCTATGGCAGATCTGTTAGACAAGACAGGCAAACCTGCAGGCACAGTCGCCGGTCGCCTTAGCGAGCTGGTGAATGGATTATATGTGGAGCGTGTGGGTCGCGGCAAGTACAGGATAACCGCTTACGGAGTTAGAGAGTTTATGGAAGCTATTCTGCCTAAACTAGAGGGCGCCAAATGAAAGAGGAAAAACTGCTGAACACTGAAAAACAGAATGCACAGGAACCCATCGAAATCTACGTGAAGTGCGGCGGATTCGAGGAGGACCTTAAGGGACCAGTAGATCAGGTGCTGCGCGCCCTAGTTTCATCTCTCGACAAGATTTACCCTTGCTTGGAAATGGTATCGAAGGTTCAGTTGACGGTGGATTTGCAGGAAATTATAGAAGATATGGAAGATGTAATTGCCATAGCCCCGAGTGGTCCAGTGATTCTGTGTGAGAAGAAGCTGACCATCAAAGAGCTGATTGGACTAAATCTCATAGGCGCCTTTGTTGGCTACAAGCTGAACCTTTTGGACAAAGCTTCGCTGACACTGGATGAGCTAGCAGACCTGACTCGTAAGACAAAAGGCAGTGTGAGTCGCAGGATAACCAGCATGGTTAATGATCGCTGGGTGGAAAAGCCGGACAGAGGCGAGTATGAGATCTCTCTACTGGGAATCAAGCATTTCTTGGGAAACGTGTTTCCACGATTGAAAGAAGCGACTCGTTAGGAACCTCGCGTGCACCATCAGTGGTGCGGCGGGTCGCTAGGTCGGTATCACCGGCTCTGGCGACAAACCGCTCTTAGGGGGTGTTTAGCGGATGCTAGCCCACCGCACCCAAGTGAGAAATGGACAAAATTCCCTAATAAGTAGTTTGCCGAACAGACGCGCAACGACCTATCCACGTCTCTGTCTGGCCCTAAGGGACCTCATTCTGGAAGAAGTCTCCAGGGACGCACATGAGGACTTCACGAGGCTCCCTGAAATCATTTCTGCACTTAAGAAGCAGCTGGACTTCAGTCTCGTTGATCGTAGAATCGCCTATGATAGCGTGGCTGGTGCTGATGCAGGCAGTCAGAGAGTTCCGCTGGCCTCAAGGTGGTTCGCTGTCATAACTGCGCTCGTCTTTCAGCTGCCTTACTCTCAGAGATACTTCACGAGCCCCGAGACCATAAAACTTCCTTACAGCTTCTCAAGTGAGCGGTTCCATGAGATTGTGAGTGTGAGGCGCGAAACCAAGCTCTTCGAAACGTCTGCCAACTTCCTGAAAGAAAGTGCTGACGTAGACCTGATGCTGATTGATGGTCCTCTTGCTTTCAGCAACTGGTGGGTCAGAAAGGGAGAGGAGCAAGACCGTTTCGCATTGATCTCCTCAATAAACTCTCTTCTAAATCTCTGTGCTGACAGAGGCGTTGCAGTTGCTGGGATTGTCAAAAGGGCAACTGCCAGGTATCTGATTCGTTATCTTGGGCTCCAAGCGAAGACCTCGCTGCCAGATGCCTTCATCCTCCTGCAGGCACTGAAGCCTGGGGAGAGAACCGCGATCTTCTCCCCCAGAAATGCCTTGCGAAAGACTGCGAGAGCGACTCCCTTCATGGACCTAATAGATTGTCCCGTCTATTCATTCTACATACGCACTTCATCAAACCCGTTCCTGCCGCCCATCAGAATTGACATTCCAGGGTTCATGTTGAGCCATGTGGATGCAGTGGCTGGTTACTGCCACGCCACTGCTGTGCGTGATGGAATACCTCTCCCTATTGTGAGGGCAGATGAGGAAGTCAGGGTGACGAAGAAATTCGTCAACGAAGTGTACTCCGAACTCATCCCCAGATTAGGGCGCCAGTTTGGGCCTTCTCTGGCTGCAGCAATGCGAGGAGAGTTAGAATGAGAATCGGTTACAGCTTCAGCGTCACAGGGGACTACCCTCAGGACTCGCTGATAATCGTTCTTGAGGATGGCTGTGAGGTGGCTAAGGGCGATCTGGTGTATGTTGAGCATCCGAAGAAGGGTTCGCCTGTGGTCTACCAAGTGACGGAAGTGTGCTCTCACAGAGGGACTAGGGACTATGAAGAGGCGCTGTTGAAGGAGGGAAGCATCATAATGGACGAGGAGAGAACAACAGTCAGAGCCAGAGCCTACCCGTGGGGCTGGATGGACGGCAATGCTATTAGACCATTGAGGTATCCGCTGCCTCCCAACACGCCGGTCTTTAAGGCGCAGCCGAAGATAATTGAGGAGTTCACGAAGCCCTCGTCAATGTGGAAGATTCTGTTGGGAGCTGACCCTAGCAGCGGCTTAGATGTGGAGCTTGACTTGTACTATCTGATTAGGCAGTGTTGTCTCATATGTGGAGCTGTGGGTACGGGAAAGACAACGACAGCCATGTCCATGATTATGAGAGCAGCGCAAGCTGAGCCTCCAGTCAAGTTTTTCATCGTTGACAAGGATGGAGAGTACAGCAGTTTGGAGATGGTGTTCGGGGAGAAAGTGAAGAAGATTCCATGGTTGTCCTTCTTCCGCAGCGACGACATACATCCAGAGGACCTCATAGGCGAGTTCGGGTGGCAGAAGGGCTGGTGGACGTCGAAGATACTGATGAAAGCCCTGGCCAGTCTGAAGGGCAGGGGGCAACCGCTCACTGGAGGCAGTCTCACAGAAACAGTGTTGGAGGTCTCGGAAGAGAGCGTGGGCTTCCGGAAGTCCGGGGAGGACTTTGACAATTACAAGCGGCAGGTAGTTGAAGCGGTAAGATTCTCAAGGACGGTTCCAAATGAGCATGTTAAAGCCTTGAATCCAGTTGATCTGCTGAATCAACATAGAATAGTCATTATGGATCTTTCTCAGGGACCTAACGGCTGGGCGAAGAAGCATCTAGTGCTCACTCAGGTGTTGAAGAGGCTTTTCCATGAGGCTTTGGAGAACTCGAATTTCGGCTGTGTTATCGTGCTTGAAGAGGCGATGTACTATGCTCCTCAGTGGACTCAGTTTTCCATTGGAGACAAGGACAGCCGCGGCAGACTGCTCTCTATAGTGAAGGAGATAGCGACCAACGGTGGACGCAATGGAGTTGGCTTGTGGGCCGTGACTCAGCGCTTGGCTACGGTGGACAAGACGGTGATAACTCAGTGTGCCAATAACACGATTTCTCATGCGCTGGAGGATATAGACAAGAAGCGGCTTCAGGAAGTTGTAGGCGAGCATTTTGTTGAGCTTCTGGGTTCTTTGCCGCAGGGGGAAGCCATCATGAAGGGAACCGCGCTGAAGTGTAAGTTTCCCATTTGGGTTAAGGTTGAGCCTGAGCTGCGACCATCATCAGCCAAATCCCCGCCTATGCTGAGATTTCAAGCTATGGCAATGAAAGAGCGAGCCTTGACGCAGGAAATCATTGTCAGATAGAAGATGTTGGTCTGGATTTAACCATGGCAAGAAACGTTGGGAAAGTCCGCTAGCTTGCCATGTGGGGTGTGTCAGTATTTGGGTTTTCCCGCGAGGATGAAGACGGCGATGGCAAGCACGCAGATTACAGCAATTACCATGACAAGGAACATTTCTTGGGGCATACCAAGTATGTAGTGCTCAACATCGTAGTTTAGTGTAATAATCTTGGTTTCTGTTGATTGGGTGTTGTCGAAGTGGAGCGTGTAGGTGCCGGCTTTTGTTGTGAGAAAGGAGAAGCTTTCGTGGTCTGTGTTGTCGTATTGGTAGGCTCTGTCCTCGTCTGGATTGGTGATGTAGAAGTCTATTTGGTTGCTTGTTTCTCCGATGACTGAGAAGCCTATGGAAACACGGTCGTTTTCACTGAGGTGTAGAGACTTTGTGAGGTCAGTTTCAGGAGGGACTGAGAGGTTCTCAGTCTTTGCATCTGCACTGTTGATTACAAAAGTGGCAATGAGTACAAAGCATGATATTGGAAGGATAAGTTCCAGTCGCATCGCTAACCACGCCGAGGTTCTTCGTGACCACTTGAAAACCTTATGAATCTCAAATCTACACGGAAGGTGACAAAGATGCGCATGTTGGTTTATGCATGCGTACTCTTTGTATCTGGAGCCCATTTGGAGCGTATGGTGGATCTAGGTTTAGGGTGTACCGGTGTGTGAGCCTCTCTACCTAACCGCCCTCACCACGCAACTTCCCCACAACCTCATCCTCAACCCAACCCTCACCCTGCGCAGTCAATCTCCACTCAGCCCTCGACGGATCAGGCTTAAAAACCAACCCCCGCTTCGCCATCTCATTCAACCGCGCCGGAACCTGACACTTCACTCCACCCAACTCGAGCAGTCGACTAATCCCCGCAGCAGTCTGAGTCTTACCCTCTGAAGCATACAAGGTCAATCCCACAGCCTCATAATGAGTAAGCTTCTTACGAGCCGTAATAATAGGGCCTTCCGTTGTAAGCTCAACCACCCCCTCTAACTGCGACTCCATGGGCACAACCAACCTCGCAGACACTAGACTCTCAATTTCATCCATAAACCTAGGCGCCATAGCCCCAAGCAAATCAAGAACCTCCTTAGGACTCTCACCCTCAACAACAACCTCCCCAAAACCCGCCTTAATCCTTACCTGAACCTTACCCACACAGAATCCCTCCAACAAGAGACATACAACATACCCCCTTTTTAGAACTTGCCATACCACACAAAACCAATAATTCAACACACCAACTCCAGCGCCAAAAGCCACCCACGCAACAAGACTGCCAGATTCTGCCCGAAGCTCGCCTACTCACGATATTCCTGTCTCCGACATATTCGTGAACCCGTAATCAACGCTATATTTCGTCTGTCGTAAGTCTTAATTATGCAGTCAATAGGTGTCCTAACTATTGGCGAAGAACAAAAGCACAAGGAAGACCTGATCAAGGTCATAGAAGCTGCAAGTGACTATTTTCCAACAGAGACATGGGACACCATTGAATACGTCGGAAAGCTCAGATTAGAGCACGACTTAAAGATAGCAATGAACAACAGCTCAAACGAAGCCTTTCTCTTTCAAAAGCTCATCAACAAAGTCAGACGAATGAAAAGCTCCAACAAATCATCAGGTCTCTTGCTGGGAATAACATCGAATCCCATAGTAGCGATGTACCATTTCTTTGAAAGAACAAGCTTCAAGAGAGCGATCTTCTTTGTTCACGACTACGTGGATGAAAATGTCGGAGTTGTCTCTTTTTTCCATGTTAACAACAAGTTTTCAAGCAAGTTAGTGGCTCATGGACTGGGCCACAACAGAGGCTTACGCCACCACACGGAGCCCATCGACCTGATGTACTCCGAACTACTAAGAGCCTCCACACTACAAGTTGACGGGTTCTGTGAAGCCTGTCAGCGCAAGCTTACAGAAGAAACGACCAACACGGGCCCACACACACATTGATTCCTTGCCTGCACACTAGCCAGCAGCTTTGGCTAGACTTCTCTTCAGTGTCTCTTTGACCAACTCGGCCTCGACACGCCCTCTAACCTTCTCCATAACCATTCCCATCAAAATTCCGAAGGCAGCCATCCCACGCTCCTCTATAAGAACTCTATTCTTCTCAATCAAACCGTCTATGATCAGCAATAGGTCTTCCTCTGACAGTATCCTCAACCCCAGATCTTCGATGGCTTCCTTTGCGGTCGCCCTCTCATGTCCCGACAACCAAGTCAGAATGTCAGGTATCGCTTCCTTCGTTGTCTCCCCGGAGCTAAGAAGACTAAACAATTCTCTTAGCCGTTCATCTTGGACGTTCTCCACTGGAACGCCGTCTCGCTTCAAAGCTTTCAAGGTTTCAGTCAAGGCAACCGCCACAACGGTCGGCGAAACATTGGTCTGCTGAATGATCTTCTCAAAAAGACCTGCATACTCCGAATCGAGAATCTGCTTAGCCAACTTCTGATTGAGATTGCATTCCTTCACCAGATGCCCCATTTTCTCTTCGGGCATCTCGGGAAGGGAGGCGCGTAACTTCTCAAGGTAACCCTCCGAAAGCTGAATTGGCGGGACATCTGTCTCAGGATACATTCTGGCTGCTCCAGGTCTCGGTCGCATGTATCTTGTCGTTCCATCTGGATTTCCCGCACGAGTCTCCTCCGGAACCCCCACAAAAGCCTCTCTCGCTCTTTCTGTCACAGCTTTCAAAGCATCAGTCGCATTTTCCAACGTGTCTGCAACAAAAACCACAGCGTCTCGCTCTCCTGCTTCAGTAAGCTGCCTAAGACGATCAACCTCCTCGGCCACAACACCATAAGCTGGCATCTCGTCAGTGTGAAAGAGGCCTTCAACCCTGCCCCAAAACTTGGCAACATCAGCCATCTCCTTCCCAAGTCTCATTCCAGGCGCAAGCTCTCTTTTCAGCAAACCAGCGAACCCCGGCAGTTTCACGGCTAATACTTGCTTCTTCCGTTCAACAGCCTTCCGAAGGACTCGGCATTCAGTTTGTTTGAAGATTGGGGTTGCGTCGCTGAACTCGCCCCTTATGCTGTCAGCTCTCACTTTCTGTTCCTTCAAGTCCTCCCTTATCCTGAGAAGGCTAAGTTGCCGCTGAACCTCATTCTCTATAATCCTTGAGACCAACTCGAGTTCTTGGACGCCCTTTATCTCGACTAAGGCTCCATCTCGAATTGAAACGTTCAAGTCTTGCCGAATCGTCCCTAAACCTCGCCTAACTTTTCCTGTGGCTCGCAAGATTCGTCCCACTGCTAAGGCGGTCTTCTCAGCTTCTTCGGGCGTGTAGAGTACTGGTGCTGTCGCGACTTCGATCAGTGGAATTCCGAGTCTGTCTATGCGATATCTGATTGTTGAGCCTTCCTCTCCTGTCTTTCTGGCGGCATCCTCCTCGAGGCTTGTATGCTCTATTGGGATCTTCTTCCGCCCGACTTCCAGTTCTCCGCCGATTGCCACTACACAGGTTCTCTGGAAGCCTGTGGTGTTTGACCCATCTATAACCGTCTTTCGCATGACATGGATCTCGTCCACAGGCTTCGCCTTCATCATTAGAGCGGCAACTAAGGCTATCTCAACAGCCTCGTGATTCAGATCGTGGGGTGGCTCCTCATCCATCTCCACGAGACAAGCTGTGTCCTTTGTGGCTTCGTAGAGTATTCTGACGCCTTTCTGAAACTCGAATATCGCGGCTGGATCAACCTGGCCTAACTCGCTCTGTGTTGGTCTCAATCTTCTTACGAAGGTCATTTCTGGCTCTTCTTTGAAGAGCTCAGGTTTGCAGGAACAGAAGAGCTTAGATTCTGTGTCAAGTTGCTGATGAACCTCAAGCCCCGCTTTCAAACCGACTGCATGATAGTCAATCTTCAAGTTTCAACCTCGCTATTCTTCTTCGAAAACGGTCCTAGATGACATTTCGTGGGCGAGGTTTGCTGTGAAAAGCCTCTTTGCCTCTTCTGCGTCTTTGGTCTGTCCAAAAATCCACATGAGCTTCACCAAGGCAGTTTCTGACAGCATATCCTTGAGAGGAACGACTCCCATCGCCAGCAGATCTCGGCCTTGATCGTAGACGTTCATGTCTATTCGCCCCCAGATGCACTGGGATGCCATAGCGACAACCACCCCTGCCTTGATAGCCTTTCTGATTGCCGAGAAACAGTAGTTACCCATGTGACCGAGTCCGGTCCCCTCGATAATCATCCCCCTATAGTCATTTTCTGCATACCATTCGATGAGCCTGGGATCCAATCCTGGATGGAACTTCACGAGTGCCACTTTGTCATCGAAAACGGGTTTCAGAACAAGTTTTCGTTTAGAGTCTCGCTTTTCAAAGTCCTGAACCAGCATGGTGATTTTCTCGTCTTCCATTCCAGCAAGAGGTGCGGTGTTTATGGACTTGAAGGTGTCTCTGCGACTCGTGTGACACTTTCTAACCCTTGTTCCTCTGTGAAACGCTATGCTCCTGTCTGAGACAGTGTCGTGCATTGCAACGGCCACTTCAGCGAAGGGCGCCTTGGCAGCTGCTCTGACCGCGCCTACAAGGTTTGCTGCTGCGTCCGAGCTTGGGCGATCTGCCGACCTCTGGGAGCCCACAACTATCACAGGCACTGGCAAGCCTCGCAAGGCGAAGCTGAGTGCTGCGGCTGTGTATGCCAGAGTGTCTGTTCCATGTGCAATCACGACCCCAGCTGCGTCTTTGTTGATCTCTTTGGCTGCCGCCTTCGCTATCTCTGACCAGTGGGTTGGTGTGATGTTTTCGCTGAAGAGGCTGAAGAGGATTTTTGCGTCTATTCTAGCTATTTCTGAAAGTTCTGGGACGACGCTGTAGAGGTCATTTGCTGAGAGGGCTGGTCGCACTGCGCCTGTTCGGTAGTCAACTCGGCTGGCTATCGTGCCGCCTGTACTTACAATTGACACCTTGGGTAAATTTGGTCTTTGTCTGGGTGGGGGCGGCGGCTTGAATGTTGGTTTGGCTCCAACTCCAACTTTCTTGATCTGCGTTTCAGCGGTGATGCGGACGCCGATGTTATAACCACTTCCCAATTTGATGACGATGTGTTCTTCGTCGCCGTACTCGGACCTAGGAATGAGGATGCCCTCATAGGTTTCCTTTTCTTTCGTTATACGAAGGATGTCCCCGATTTCGGCTCCAGCCTTTCTCAAAATCCGTGACGCTTTGCCTTTGTAGCCTGAAAACTCTTGGCTCAAGTTTTATCTCTCCAGCATTTTAGAAACGTAGGGTCCGTCGTAATCGTAACCAAGCCGTCTGTAGTACTGCTTTGCTCCGAGCCCGCTTATAACGACTATCTTTCTCCTGTCGTAATCCTCTGCCGACAACTGCTCCGCCTTTGATAGCAGAATCTCTCCGTAGCCCTTATGTTGCCAAGCCTTAGCGAGATGCTCTCCGACGGGAACTAAGGGTCCATAGACGTGCAGTTCACGAACTATTGAGGTTGTGTCAGGACGGATTTCGGGTCTATGAGCCTCTTCCGAGGGAACTCGCAGTCTGAGATAGCCTATAAGGATGTCTCTGGCTGTGTCTTCTGCTGAGATGAAAATGGCCTCTCCCTTTGAGGTCTCCTCCCTTGTAGCGAGAATCTTGATATCTTCTGGGTCGGGCTTCACGTTATCCTTCAACCATCTGTGTCCCGCCTCCCGACACCTTATGCAGCGACACCTCTGCGCATTCTCCCTAAGCTTTCTCAAAACTATCTGCCGAAGGTTACTTCGGTCCACACCAGCCGCGATCAGGGGAGCTGGAATGTCTCTCTGAACCCTCATTATCCGAATCCAAGGAGGGATCCTCTTCTTCACCTCAAGAATAAGCTCCGCAGCCTCTTCAGTTGTGTAGGGTTCATACTCTCCATTCCTCCACCACTCATAGAGCCTCGTCCCCTTGAGGACGAGACACGGATATATCTTCAACATATCCGGCTTGAAATGTGAATCAGTGAAGATCTTTTCAAATCCTTTGAGGTCTCTCTGGAAGCTCGATCCTGGCAAGCCAGGCATCATGTGATAGCATACCTTTAAGCCTGCATCCTTCAGTGTGCGAGTGGCTTCTATCACATCTTCAACTGTGTGTCCACGATCAACCAGCTCATAGATGTCGTTGTATACGTTCTGGACACCCAGCTCCACTCGAGTCACCCCCATGGACAACATATGATCGACATGGCTCTTCTTGGCCCAGTCGGGGCGTGTCTCAACGGTGATCCCGATGTTGTGAATGCGGCTTTTTTCAGCCAGGCTCTTCGCCGCGTCCAAGGACTTGCTTTCCTTTGCAGTAATTGCGTCTAGGCATCCCTTGACGAAGCCTTCCTGAAAGTCCAGTGGCGTGGCTGGAAAAGTTCCCCCCATCACAATGATCTCCACCTTGTCAACGGTATGTCCAATCGCTTCCAGTTGCTTGATACGATGCCTCACCTGCCTGCAGGCGTCAAACTCGTTCTGTGCACCTCTCATTGCTGCCGGCTCATGGCCAGTATAGCTCTGAGGAGATCCAAAAGGCGGTCCACCTGGACAGTATGCACACGGATTCTCCTTCGGACACGGCGAGGGTTTGGTCATCACGGCAACCACTGCGACGCCTGAGATCGCGCGTACTTTCTTGCGCTGTAGCACTGGGACCAGCTCACTTTTTTCGTTAGGTCTGAGGCAATGTATCAACTGGGAGTTTGAAGGCACCTGCGTCAGGGCGTACTTGCGGGCGATCCTAAGCTTGGCTAGGTTAACTTCTTCTTTGGTTGCGTGGGGGATCTCTTTTATACGCTCTATGATCTCTCTGCAGATGGAGGCACGCATTCGGACTCCTCTACAAGTGTGCATCAGCTTTTAGATAAACCTAGACGAGCCTTTCGGTTGGCCATAGATGAGATTATACAGGCTCTCTATCCACCGCTCGCATAGACTATATGCCCACCAACAAGAGTCATCTCCACCTCAATCTCCCTAATCTCATCTAGTGGGACCCTTCGCGGATCATGGGACAGAACAACGAGATCAGCCAGCTTGTCAACCTCAATCGAACCCTTAGTACGCTCTTCAAAAGAGGCAAATGCTGCGCCAATAGTGTACATGCGTAGAGCCTCATCCACGGTGATTCTTTCCTCTGGAAACGACTCTCTCGAAGCGGCCGCCCAAATGCCCAGTAGGGGACTTATTGGTTCAACAGGACAATCTGAACCACCAATGATCGGAACGCCTTTTTGAATAAGGGTGTTGAAGGGATACGTCCATCTTGCCCTTTCAAGTCCTAAACGATCGGGAACCCAGAAATCTGAGACAACAAAGTGGGGCTGAACAGAGGCTATCACTCCTAGCCCTTTGATGTGCCCAACTAGTTTTTCATTCAAAACCGAGGCGTGTTCTATGCGATGTCGATGATCCTTTCCAGGCTTTCTCTTCAAAGCCTTCTCAAGTGCAGTCAACACAATGTCTATCGCTCGATCACCGATGGCATGCACCGCCAACTGGAGACCCGCTTCATGAGTCTTCATGATAAGTTCTTCCAGTTTTTCTTCGCTGTGAAGCGTCATTCCTCTCGTTGAGGGATCATCGCTGTATGGCTCATGCAAGGCTGCGGTTCGAGCACCCAACGAGCCGTCCGCAAAAACCTTCACGCCCCCGATCTTAACCATGTCATCGCCGAAGCCTGTGGACAAGCCCAAAGGGATCAAATGGTCTAGAAGCTCCGCAGGAAATAGCACGTAGACTCTTAAGGGAAGTCTATTTTGCGCATGAAGCTTCTGGATAACGCGGATTTCAGCTGACGAATGGATAATCCAGTGGACGCTTGTTAGCCCAGCTTCTGAGGCTCTCTGGCATGCCAAACTGCAAGCTTCCAAGAGCTGATGCTCGCTTGGCTCCGGCACTACTTTGTGTACAAGATCCATGGCATTTTCACGCAGAATCCCGGTTGGGTCACCTGTTTCTGGGTCCTTGTCGATTCTTCCTCCAAGGGACGGAGTGGTTCTTGCGG
>Ga0209427_10001306_pt1 | contig 28495 bp, 19 predicted proteins | sample DeeMarSWOR136_30_FD_187465 | JGI IMG/M metagenome (GOLD analysis project Ga0209427, IMG submission 187465) | Marine sediment microbial communities from White Oak River estuary, North Carolina - WOR-1-36_30 (SPAdes) (version 2) | ecosystem: Environmental > Aquatic > Marine > Intertidal zone >...
TCATATCAGGATTACGGAGGTCAAACATGAAACGAATTAAATCTTCACCATCAATGATCTTGCTCATCACTGCAGTGATTCTCTTTTTCCTGCCCCATCGCGGCTACCCGCAGGATAAGGCCAGCAAAATCGAGGCACTAATACAAGCCTATCACAATAATGGCCAGTTCAACGGGATAGCCCTTGTGGCCGAAAACGGCAAGGTTATCTACAAAAAAGGAATCGGCCTGGCCAATATGGAATGGAATATCCCCAACACGCCTGACACTAAATTCAGGATAGGTTCCATCACCAAACAGTTCACATCCATGCTGGTCATGCAGCTCGTTGAGCAAAAGAAGATCGATCTGCAGGGAAAACTGACAGATTATCTGCCTTATTACCGTCAGGATACGGGCCAGAAAGTGACTATCCATCATTTGCTGACTCATACCTCGGGGATACCGAGCTATACAAGCCTTCCCCAATTTTTCGAAGAAGTGAGCCGCGATCCTTATCCTATCGAAGAATTCATCAAAAAATACTGCAGCGGTGATCTGGAGTTCGAACCCGGTGCGACATTCTCTTACAACAATTCGGGCTACTTCCTGTTGGGAGCGGTCATCGAAAAAGCCTCAGGAAAGACCTATGAAGAAGTCTTATCCGAAAATATCCTTATACCATTGGGCATGAAAGACACAGGATACGACCACCATGATACGCTCATTCCTTGGCGTGCGGCGGGCTATTCCAAGAATTTTGATGGATATGAAAATGCCCCTTATCTGGATATGTCGCTTCCTTATGCGGCTGGTTCGCTGTACTCTACAGTGGAAGACCTCTTCATCTGGGACCAGGCTTTGTACTCTGATAAACTGCTCTCAAAAAAAGGAAAAGACATCCTGTTCAAGCCACATGTATCTGCTATGGGTGCGCACTACGGCTATGGCTGGGTCGTTGGTCAAAAAGGTTTTCCGAAATCCAAAGAACAGGTGACAACTGTCGCCCATGGCGGAGGGATCAACGGTTTCAACACCCTCATTGAAAGGCTGGTTGACCAAAAGCATCTCATTGTTCTGTTCAACAACACAGGGGGAGCTCCGTTGGGAGCAATAGGCGACGGGATAAGGAATATTCTTTATGGCCATCCGTATGATCTGCCTAAAAAATCGATAGCCGAGGCAATCTATAAGACCGTACTGGAGAAAGGCGTCGAGTCAGCCATCAACGACTACCACGAACTGAAGAAGAAACATCCCGAAGACTATGATTTTGGACCAAATGAATTGAACCGGCTGGGGTACCATCTTCTTCAAAGGAAAAAAAACAGTGAAGCCATTGAGGTTTTTAAATTGAACGTGGAGGTCTATCCCAAGAATGCCAACGGCTATGACAGCCTGGCAGAAGCCTACATGCTCAACGGAGATAAGGAGCTGGCCATCAAAAACTACGCCAAATCACTCGAGCTGAATCCGAAAAACACCAACGCCATTAAAATGCTGAATAAAATCAATAAAGAGAAGGAGTAACGAAAAGTTTTTCCGCAGCTTCGAATACTATCTGTTCGGCCAGAGGAGCTGCTGGAATTGAGGGAATTCACGGAGGGGTTCCAGGTCCAGGTCCCGGTGCAGATAGACACCGTAAGGCCGGCCATGAGAAAAAGCTTCCCGCAGCAATTCAACAGCCTGCTCTTGCTCGCCAAGGAGTGAGGAGATGCAGGCTCGAGAATAGGTATGAGAGCCAAAAAGAAAAGGACGCTCTATCCCTGAAAGCTCTTCTGAAATCTTGAGCGCCCCCTTCCTGTCTCCTAAACGCGCGGCCAGCCTTCCCAGGAATCCTTGGTATTCAATGTTTTCGGGGAATTCTCCTGCCAACTCCTGGAACAGTTTCTGCGCATTTTCCCACTGTTCATTCAAATAAAGTGCAAGTGCAAGAACGGAACGTTGTTTTTCGCTCGCCTCCTGCTCAGGAGTCCTGCCCTGATACCAGGCCACAGCGCGGCCTGCTATCTCCTTGGCTTCATTCAAATAGCCATGAGCGCGCAACTCCTGGCTGGCTACGAGCATAATCGCTCCCGGAAGTTCTGTCTGCTGAGCAGTGGTCGTGCTGTCCTCGATTTCCTTCAAAACTTCCTGTATTCTGCCCAAGGCGGCCAGCGCCCGAACTCTGCCCAGACGAAATGAAGGATTCTTCGGAAAATAGTTCTGGCCCTTACTGATCTCCTCCAGCTCCTTTAAATATTCTCCCCGCATATGGAATGCCTCGGCAAGCACTATGATGCGCCAGGACCCCAACTCGGAGTTGTGGATGAATTCAGGAATCACCATCTTCGCAAAGGTCTCGACTGTCTCTTGTGGACGATTCAGCCTGAGGACCTCAAAACCTATCAGGTAATTGAGCAAATAATCTTCGGGAGCCAGGGATTCCGCCTGACGGAAAAATTTCAAGCCTTCCTCATAATTACCCTGCAACTTGGCCATGAATCCGTCCAACAGATGTTGTTCAAAGAGGCTCAATCTGTCTCGGTTCTGCTCAGCCGAGCGCAGCATGGAGTCCGCCTTGGCATACTCATTCTGGTGACTGAAGATTATAGCCATACGCAACCGGGGAGCCGGAAACTCCGGGTCCAGCTCGACTGAACGCTCAAAATGGGTGAGGGCCTGGGAATAATCCTTACCGAATTCGTCCATACCCAGCAGGTATTCCTGGTAGGATTCGAAACGCGGCGGCTGCAAAACGCGGCGGGCCTGGCTGGGGATGTTACTGAAGTAAATGGCCAGGGTTCCCATTATCCTCTGGCGCAATACTTCAATGACTTCCATCGGTGATCCCCCTGGGCCGCTAACTGGCTCAAGGGTGTGAATGGGTTTCCCTTTATTGGCATCAATGATCCTGGTTTCAAACCGGATCACATTCTCTGTCAGGCTGTAAGAGCCGGAGATCATTGTTCCTGCCTCTGTTTCCTTGGCCAAATCACGGAGCTGAGCCATATTCTGTGTTCCGCCCGATTCGAAACCCATCATGCGCAAAGACTCCAAGGTCTCGCTGACCGGCACGGCTTCTCCCTCCTTGATCTGCGCCAGGCTCTGGGTAATCCAATCAGCCGCTAATCGTCCGTAAGAATCAAGGAGCTCATCACCGGTCTGGTTTTCGAAAATGGCCACGATGAATCTCTTGGAATCAAGGCCTAAGCCTTTTCTCCCAAAGGGAACAAATAAAACAACGAGCACGGCCAAAAGGAGCAAAACCGGCACCAAAAACTTCTTCCAACTGAATGTAAAAGTAATCTGTCGAGTGGTCGTTTGTATTTTTTTGGGCAGGATCTGTTCGGTGGTGGGGATATTTTCTTCGACATTCTCCAATTCTTCGAGAAGCTCTCCGGCGCTTTGATACCTCTTCTCTTTATCCTTCTCCATGCATCTCAAAACTAGACGACTGAGCTCTTCGGGTATCTGATCATTATACATCCTGGGATCTTTGGGCTTTTCTGTTTTATGCTTGAAGGCTATATTTATCGGACTTTTCCCTTTGAAGGGAACCCTCCCGGTCAACATCTCATAGAGGATAGTCCCCAGGGCATAAATATCCGTGCGCGGGTCCACTTCCTTCCCTTCAACCTGTTCAGGAGACATGTATTCAGGAGTCCCGATCACCACTCCGTCTGCGGTTATGCCTTCTCCTTTAAGAGTCCGGGCAATACCGAAGTCCATGATCCGGGCATTTCCCTCGCTGTCTATCATGACGTTTTGAGGCTTCAGGTCACGATGAATAACTCCTAATTTGTGAGCCTCTGCCAATCCCTTGCATATTTGCTTGGCAATGGCGATGGCTTTCCCGGGCGTCAAGGGGCCTATTCGCGTGATCGAATTTTTTAAATCCTCTCCGGGCACGAACTCCATGGTGATGTAATGAATCCCCTGCTCTTCGCCAAGGTCAAACATGCGGCAGACATTTCGATGGGATACTTTCCGGGCAAGCTTGAGTTCATTGCTGAACCGCTCGAGGGTTTTCTTATCTGCAGCTGTCTCAACATCCACGAGCTTCAAAGCGATTTTTTCATCGATCTTTGTATCGTAAACTTTGTAGATTTTGCCCATTCCACCCTTGCCCAGCTCTTCTATAACCTGGTACCGATCGGCAAAAGTGCTCCCGGTTGTCAATTCCATGGTAGAGGCCTGGGTGGCCCTGACGGTTGCTGTCCGAGAAACGTAACCTGTTTTTACAGGTGTAAGCTTGGTTCCGCATTTACTGCAGAATGCATTTTTAACAGGATTTCTCGAATTGCACTTAGAACACTTGACGGTTTTTGGCTTTTTTGGCATTTTGCTTATAAAATACTGATTTTTCGAGAAATAGTCAACTCCCGAAGCCTCAATACAAGCAATCCATTTTCCATGATAATAAAAAATTCATTGCTCAGTGAGGGTGATTCTCGGTTAGGCAATCCATCATACCTCAAATATCCATTCAAATTCTTCTGGGCAGAATATCTTGATGGTGAGATATGATTCCTGTGAATTCCGGAGGAGTGTCTTTGATAAGGAGCTTTCCCCCCTGCTAGGGGGGAAAGCTCTTATATGGATTTGGTCCTTTTTTCAGTTAAAAATCTACCTCGAAAATGGCTGAAAGCCCAGACCGCTCAGCTTACGGCAATGATGATGCGTGCCAGACGGAACTTATCCTTTTTGAGCAGGTAAATATTTGCCGACTGCCCGCCAGCTGCAATCTCAATCCGATAATCCAGGCCTTCTCTTAACGTCTTGGGAATAATTTCCAATTTCTTGATCATCGGAATGTTTAAATCCCCGGCACTCAATCCGATGACATCATCTTCCCGCAGGTCAACTCTGTCCTGGAAGTCACTGTAACCCATACTGCCGATGTCTGTTTTTCCTGAAGCCTTCATGCTGTCCTTGGTCGCAGCATAATAATAGACCGAGTTCAGCTTGGATTCGAAATCTGTGCCGATTTCTTTGTATTTCTCGGCCCTTTCCTCGTTCCAGGCGTTCGTCTTCTGGAGCGCTTCCATTTCTTTCTTGATCATCATCATCTTGTCCTTCATGTCTGCTTCCAGCTTCATGGTGTCCACTTCTGCCAGGGTTTTATCGTTCCTCAAAACGACTTTTTCCGCTTCCTTCTTCGTGTCCCCGACTCTCTTCATCTTTCCTGGCGATGCGACTGCATCTCCCTGAGAGATGAAGCCGCTGTACTCTGCACCATCACTGACATTCCCCACCTGGAAGCCGGTAAGCAAAGTATCGAAGAGGTAGGCGCTTTTCAGGACTTTCTTTGCTTCTTCATCGGACAGGCCCTTCTTATCAGTAAGGTAGCTGTAAGCGATCTTCCAGTGATTATCTCCCTCCTGAACTCCCCAGGCCGTTGGGACTTTGTTCTGGAGATCAGCGTTCTCTCTCTGCAGCTGCTTGATCAGGTCGTTCTTGCTATTCAATTCCCTCTGCAGCTCCTCAATTCTCGCTTGATCTGTCGGTTGCGCTCCCGGAGCTGCCTCTTCCGCTCCTGGCTTACGTTTGCAGGAATCTAAAAACACTAACCCAAAAATCAAAAGTACAGAAAGACTAAGGACCAGCGAATTTTTCATAGTGGCTCTTGCTCCTTTCATGATGCCCTCCTTAGTTTAAATGTGACATTTAATGCATATATGGTAAAACTTGTAGCATCCAAGTGATAATTTTCCCTTTCTATGTCCTCTAGAAACCGGGAGTTGAAATCATTATATCAGAATCTGTTTTACCCTAGCAACCGAACACCAATTAAAGGAGTTGTTCTATTCTTTTATACAAATTTTCACCCTTTGTCAAATATCTTTTTGGAAAAGTAATCATCTCCTTTTCCGTGAGAGGGGAAAACATCTGACGTGACGGGGAAGCACGGCGACAGTTCTTCTCCATCCGAAGCCTGGGGCAAGGGCAGAATCAAGCCTCTTCACTTCCGGAATTTTCTAATGAATTCCTCGACCTCAGGAACGCCACCCTGATAGATAAGGTAGCCATTGTAAGGTTCACGCAGGGTGATATCATCTTGAATGGGAGTCAGCATGATTTTCTTTACCTCTTCGAGATCATCCGTTTGGCCGAGAACCCATCCCAGTTTTATGTAGGCCACTTCAGGCAACATGTTTCCTGCGGGAATTATCCCTTTTGTCAAAAGGTCTCTGCCTGTCTCATAGACGTGCATATGAACATAGCCCCACAGAGTCTGGACAGTCATATAGATAGCCACGTTACGGGCCACAGCTCTTTCGATGGCAGGGTAAAGCGGTTTATTGACATGTCCGAGCCCGGTTCCGGCGATAACAATTCCCTTGTATCCGTTTTCAACCAGCGAATCGATTATATCTGGCTTCATGTTGGGGTAGTAGAAGACAATAGACACTTTTTCATTAAAATAGGGTAATATCTTGACCTTTCTGTCTTTTCTCCTCGGATTGTAGGAGTCTTTCAAATGCTCGACACTGCTTTTTGTGACCTTGGCCAGAGGTATATCCCCTATGGTCCTGAAGGTGGAACGGTAAGAAGAATGCATTTTTCTCACCCGCGTTCCCCTATGGAGAAATCCGTACTCGTCCGATGTCGGCCCAAACATGCAGACCAGGACTTCTGCGATATCCGAATGCCCGGCAGCATAGGCAGCATGCATCAAATTCAGAGCTGCATCTGAGCTCGGCCTGTCTGAGGAACGCTGTGAGCCCACAAGGATAATCGGTATGGGGGGATTCTGGATCATATAGGTGAGGGCGGCTGCGGTATGATGGAGAGTATCTGTCCCGTGGCCGATGATGATCCCATCTATTCCCTTTTCAATCTCTTTCTCGATGGCTACGGCAAGGGCTTTATATTCCTCAGGTCCCATGTTTTCACTGAACACAGCAAACAGCTTTTCTGTTTTTATATTACAGATATCAGCCAGCTCAGGAACAGCACCATACAGCTCTCCAGGCGAAAAGGCAGGAATAACTGCTCCGGTTCTGTAGTCCAGCCGAGAAGCTATCGTCCCTCCGGTTCCCAAGAGTTTCACATTCGGTTTTTCATCAGAATAAGGAAATTCCCTTTCTTTAATTTGATATTTGGCTTTCTTATATCCAAATTCTTTTATCGACTGTATTGTCTCCACATTGATCCCGATATTGTAGCCAGTGCTGATCTTAAGGACGATATGTCTGTCATCGTCGTTCTCCGAACGGGGCAGGATTGTCCCTTTGAACAATCCCCGTGTGGTATCAATCTCCACTTGACTCCAGACTTTGATCTTGAATTTTTTCAGCACAGTAAGGGCCTGGCCTTTATAGCCTTGGAAAATATCTTCATTCATGATTTCATTCTCAGAACTCAAGTTTTTTCTGCATGTTCTACGGATTTCTTGAGTTCGGCCAGAGACATGTTCCCCAAAGCCGACTTTCTGAGTTCTCCCATTATCCAGCGTGTCTCTGCTCCTTGATCTCGTAAGGTGTCATTCTCTTTAAATTTTTTTTGGAGTTGAGGAATTTTTTTCAGTATCTTTTCCCTCGGAGTGCGGACAAAATTAACTTCAGTCAATATCGAATCGAAATCCATTTCTGGATGCTGGAAAATAACAGGGATCATGACTTTTGTTAGAGCTAAATCTATTTTTCTCTGTTGAAGAAATTTGATCAACTCGAAAATCCTCTCATAACTCCATTCAGAAGAATGGGCATTCTTCCCTTGGATATGTTTGAGATCATGTCCAAACAGGGTCCCTGCGAATTTTGGGTTCACTCCCAGTTTTTCAATAATCCTCTCGATAACAGGAACAAGATTATTCCTCAGGATGTAATTGTAGGTGTCTTCCGGGATCTCCCAGTTTCGAAGCTGATCATACCGCTTATGGATTCCCACAGGAAGATTTTTTTTCAACTTATCAATGTAATCATTATCCAAAGCGATGGGCTCTGAATCCGTATCCGGATACATACGGTCGGGCCCGGGCAAGACCCGTTCAAAGATTGTTGTTCCGTCTTCTTGAGATTTCCGACTCTCATTGGGCACTCTCTCCAAGGCCATCCTGCATCTTTCTTCGATTGTTTCCAAGGCTGTGGGAATATCATCCTCAGGCCCCCAGATTATCAGTTGAGCATCATTCGAACCTGTCTTCACCGTATCCAATACCCTGTGGAGCTGAGCGTCCGGGAGTATTTTCTCGATCTGCTCGGAATGGATAATATTGGGCTTTTCAAGACAGGCGATGACTTTTAGCCTGTCACTCAACTCATCGGCGAAGATTTTCCCCGGTTGAGTGAAATGGGAAAGGATGCCTTTGAATTGCGGCAGGTTTAGGACAACGATCTTTTGGTTGTTTTGCCTGGCGAAGAGTAGAGGTTCATAAGTGAAGTTGAAGGTTTCGGGATTCAAAAATTTATGATGGATTCTCCAGGCATTGGGATCTTTCACCTTTTCATTCAGGATCTCTCTTATCCTTAATAATGACCACTGACGGAAAACCTCGTTGTGGGTAATCTTTGGAATCCATTTATTATGGGATACACCTTTTATTTCAACGCGCGTGCCTCCCCTGCAGCTGACGTTTACGTCTTCTCTTCCGGCCCCGATTCCTGTCCGTACTCTGCCGGTACTTCTGTTCAGAAAACGGATATACTCAGCGCCTTCTCTCACCTCTTCAGGATGAGCAAAGTCAGGATAGGTGACTGTTTCGATCAGAGGGATTCCTAACCTATCGGTTTGATAGGTCCGGATATGCCCGATATCAGAAACCTCTCGGCACGAATCTTCTTCGATACTCAGCTGGATCAAGCGGACTGTCTTATTTCTCAACTGAATTTCCCCTTCAACGCCCAGGATGGCCGTTCTCTGGAATCCAGTCGGAATACTTCCATCCAAATACTGCTTCCGGGTGATATGGACCTCCCCCACTATGTTCAAATTGCATAATAGAGCGATCTCCAGGGCAATTTCAAGTGCCTGCTTATTAAGGGGAAAGGGAGGAGTATCATCGATATCATAAGTGCACGCGGTTTCGTTCTTGATCCTGTAGATTATCGTTTTTCTCGTCTTGAATTCCATCAAAGCTGTACCGTCATACTCGCCGAGCTCGCTCAGAGTTGGCCTCATGTGCCTGATTATTTCAGCGTCATAATCGTCGTACTCGTTATATATTCTCGCCGGGCAGTTGCAGAAGAGTTTTTTTTCGGTTTTGAGCTGCTGGTGAACCTCCAGACCGGCCTTGAAGCCCACTCGCTCATAATCCGCCTGGGTGGCTTGGTGAAGCGGTACGTATCCTACAGCATTCTTGGTCAGTTTGTAGTTTCCGCTGGGATCAAAATCTCTCTTCATCTTTGTGCAGTCTACTATTTTAGCAAAATAATATTTCTTTGAAAGAATCAAAATGTATCATGTTCGAAGATATTTTTCGAGAAATAGAGAAAGAAACTTTTTTTCCTGATATGACAACACCTTTGGGTTTAGTCCATCAAGGATGGAACTCATCCATCTCTAGTAAAAAAACTTTAAGTCAATTGATCTATTTTTTGGACTTGCATATCTGCCTCATTCAAGTATTCCCTTGGTGCAAATTTAAGAATCAATAAAGTCATTAATCTAAAAGGCCACAAGACCAAGGAAAAAAACAACTTTGGGATTTTCTGTTGGACTAACTGTGATTTATTGAAAATAAAAAAGCTCGAAATTCAGGATGTCAGGCGTTTTTTTTCTGACAAATCCCTCTTTTTTATAACCTAACCAATGAAATGATTCATATATCGCTAAATTTTTTTGAATTTTCTTTGAACCGCTCTTCCTGTTTCTTGACTATTCTCTGGAAACGCGGATCATCACGCAGGCTGTCATAAAAAGGATTTTTCATGAGATAACGATAATGATAAGGATATGATTTTGTCTTTTCCATCCCTTGGGCAATCGCGTCTTCAATGTTTCGAATCGCTTCATCTTTCATATCCAGTATGGCATAGACGTTCGACAGGAGGGTTGAGAAATAAACAGGCTGCTCTATCTGGTTTATAATCTCCAAAGATTTCTCCTTTTCTCCTTGAATCGCGAACAACCAAGCTCTCGTGTACGGGATATCAATGTTTTTTGGTTCGAGAATCTCCACTTGATCGACAATTTTCTCCGCTTTATCGAATTCCTGCATCATGATCAGCAGTCTTGCGTAAAACAAGCGCATCCTCATGTCATCTGGTTCGAGCTGCAATGCTTCCTCCATAATAACAGCCGCTTTTTCAAATTCACCCATTCTCAGATAACATCTGGAACACAGATCGCGGCATTCTACTGAAGCGGGATCAAATTCAATGGCTCTTAAATAAAATTCAATAGCCCTTTGATTCAAATGCATATCCCTGAGAAAAGAAGCCACGTGGAGGTTGACTTCCGGATTATCCGGATCTTTTTCATAAGCTTTTTTAAAATATTCAAATGCCCTGTCTGAATTCTCCTTATGAAAGTACACCCATCCCAATCCCACGTGCGCTTCAGCTAAATCTGGCTCTATCTGGTAAGATTTCAAAAAGAGCTCTTCCATCTTATCAAGGTCTTCGGGATGATTTTCACTGACGAAACGGGCCTCATAGACATTGCCCAAACCCCAATAGGCAAGAGCATAATTCCCATCGATTCCAATGGCCTTCTCAAAGTTATCCACCGCAGCCTCAAAATCTTTCATCCTGTGAAAATCACTGTATCTTTTTTCAAAATGGCTTCCCTTCACGTAGAATTCATAAGCCCTGGTGTTTTTTGTCTCTCTTATTTTAATCGCTTCTAATTGCTCATCAGTCAGGAGCACATCTAATGCATCAGCTATTTCTTTGGCTAATCTATCCTGAACCTCATAGATTTTTTCAAACTCATCGTCGTACTCGATTGATTTGATGACAAAATTTTCATCCGCATCCACCAGATGAGCTGTAATCTGGATTCTCTCTCCTTCTTTTTTAAGATAGGGTTCTAAAATAGTTTGAACACCTAACTCCTGCCCGATGGTTTGGCTATCTTTCTCTGTTTGTCTATAACGTCTGATCGAACGCTCAGGGCTTACTTTTAAACCCTCAATGCTGGAAAGTTTTGTAATCACAGCAATCGTCATCTCCTCGCAAAAAGCTTCTTGGTCTTTTTTCTGGCTCAAATCTTCAAAGGTCAGCACAGCCACAGAATTCTTCCATCTTCCTCCGCCCATTTTCGGGATTTGAACGAAGAATACATAACACAAGGCCAGGACTGCGCACACAAAAAGCACAGCCGGCAGCACCGATCGAATTCTTCTTTTCAGAACTTGTGTCTTAACCTTCCTGGCAAAAACTTTCTCTTTTGTCGGAATTTCCTCCTCGACTTTGGTCAAATCGGAAAACAATTCTCCTGCCCCTTGGAATCTTTTCTCTTTCTCCTTCTCCAAACATTTCAGTATCACGCGGCTGAGCTCTTTTGGGATCTGAACGTTGAATTCCCGGGGATCCGGGGGAATCTCTTTTTCATGCTTCAAGGCGATGCTTAAAGATGTATCTCCCTCGAAAGGCACCTTTCCGGTCATCATTTCAAAAAGGATGATCCCCAACGAATAGATATCTGACAACTGGTCAACCTTCTCCCCTTTCACCTGTTCTGGGGACATGTATTCGGGTGTACCGACTAACGAACCAACCTTAGTAATCCCTTTCACTTTTATTGACCGGGCTATTCCAAAATCCATGATCCGGGCGTTCCCTTCTTTATCGATCATGATGTTCCGCGGTTTTAAATCTCTGTGCACGATTCCTAAACGATGCGCTTCCGCCAGGCCCTCACACACCTGCTTGGCTATGGAAATGGCTCTTCCTACGCTCAGCTGTCCTGTCATTTTGATCATGCTCCGTAAGTCTTCACCTGTCACGTACTCCATGGTGATATACGGAGAACCTTCTACATCCCCAAGATCATACATCCGACATATATTTTTATGCGATATCTTGCGGGCCAATTTCAATTCGTTTTTGAAGCGCTCGATCATCTTTTCATCGGCGACTGCGGGATTTAAAAATTTGAGAGCGATTTCTTCGTTGATTTTGGTATCTACGACCCGATAGACATTGCCCATGCCGCCTCTGCCCAGCAGCTCAATGATTTCATACCTGGAGGCCAACACAGTTCCCCTGTCAATGTCTTTCGCTGGTGTCTGCGCAGTCTTTGTCTGAGATGCAGAAATATCCTCTAAAGGACGAATTTGAGTTCCACAGTTGCCGCAGAATCGGGTATCTGAGGGATTTTCAAACTGACAAGCAGGACATTTCATGAGCTTCTATCCCCTTTTTTCCTGGCAAAAGAATAACAATTAAAATATAAAGAGTCAATTCTTAGCTCACTTTTCAGCTTAAGTATTTAAACAGAAAGATAGTATTCTGGATTGAACGAAAAATCAAAAAACACGCAGGAGTTAAATAAAATAAAGTCTCAAAAAAAGTCCTGAATGCTCAGTAGAGGATCAGCACTCTGTTGAATAAATCATACTGAGGTGCAAAACTCTTTTAAAAATCTCTTGTTATTATCTGTGGAGATTTTCGCGCGTTTACCTTCCAAACCAATCACAACCATGAGTATGCTTATCGCTTCCCTCTCCCTCATCATTTTGATTCTCAATTATTTCTCCCCTATTCTGTCTTATCAAGTGAATTGTAAAAAGTTTGTAGGCTAAATAATCACATTTTTTTCCTATAAGCGGATTCTCCTCTTCATAAAACACGTAAGCTGCATTCAATTCGAACTCAACCCTATCATATTTATCCACATTCCTCTTATCATTAAAATATTTTTTGGTTTCAGGATATCGAAAGATTTCACCTTCACTTGTCTTTATGGATGTTTTTTTTCCAAGAATGTTAATCATCTCTTTTTCAAAACCTTTTTCGCCAGCTTCAAAAAGCCGGGAGAGATTTTGAAAATCGGCATGAATCTTCTCTGCAAGTTTCCTCACTTTAGTGCCATCAGGATCTTCCACAGTCGGCCCCTTTATCTCAATTAGATTTTTAATTTCCTCTATCGTCTGTAATTCTCGACTCTCTGTCTGCCCTATCGCACTTGGACGGAATAAGAGAAATGTGACGAATAGAACGAAAACTAATAAAACTTTGTAATTTCTCAATTTCATAGCGCCCTCCTTTTGATAGAAATTTATCTTTTGAATGATTGCTGTTATTTTCCCCTTAATCACCCCCTTTTTTTTTAGAAAATCGAACTGTAACTTTTACATTTTTCTTTGAGCTGAGATTCGTTTTTTTATTTTATATTCAATTTGCCGTACTTCTTTTGTTTTTCTTCGTATTTCCTCTTTTCATCCTTCAAAATTTCTTGGAAACGGGAGTCATCCCGGAGATTGTCATAGCATGGATTATTCATTAAAAAAGGATATGGATAAAGATATACGTTTAAAATTTTTGACCCCTTCTCGATTCCCAACCGAATATTCTCAATGGCGTCATCGTTCATTCCGAGAATTGAATAAGTGCTTGTCGCAAAATAGGAGAAAGACCTTTCTTTTATCAGTTGCAGAGCTTGTTCTTTCCTGCCTTCTAGCGCTAACAACAAGCCTCTAACATGTCGAATGCGCCAATTTTTTTCCTCCTCAATCTTTTCTGCTTTTTCTAACATATTCTCAGCTTCTTTATAATTATTCATTAAAATAAAGAAGTAAGCATACCGAGAAAGAAGCTCAGTATGATTAGGGTCTATGTCCATGGCTCTTTGAAAACATTCATCAGCCTTATCATAGTCACCCACATACATGGAGCAATAGGCCATGACATAGTGCGCCCAGAAATGCAAGGGATCCAACTTCACTGCCCTTGCACAAAATTTAATAGCCTGGTGATACAATCCAATGCTCAAGAAAAATGCTCCTGTAAGATAATTGATTTCTGAATCATGGGGCGTAATTTCGAGGGCACTCTTAAAATTGTTAAAAGCTTCGTCATAATCATCCTTATAAAAATTAGCCCAACCCAGTCCAACACGCGATTCTGCTAAATTGGGATTGATCTCATAAGCTTCCCTAAAATACTCATGCATGGATTGAAGATCCTTTTGATCTCTATCATCTGGATTCTTGTTGTACCTTACCTCATGAAGCCATCCTAATCCCCAAAACGCTTTTGCATAGCTTGGATCGATTTTAATGGCTTCGACAAACATCTCTTTTGCCGATGCAAAATCACCTTCCTTGAAAGATATGCCATATTTTTTTGCAAAGTCCTGACCTGATACGTAATAGAAGTAGGCCTTTGTATTTTTTGGATCACTTCTTTTGTACTCCTCGAATACATCTCCAACAAGTGGAAGCTCCAGCGTTTTGGCCATATCCTTGGTTAAGGAATCTTGGATGGTAATGATATCCTCCGGCTCTCCGGAATACTCAAAAGATTTAATGACAGAATCTTCATTGGCTTCGATGAGGTGAAATGTGACCTGAATATTATTATCATTCTCTTCCAGATAAGACTCTAAAATCTTTGCCACGCCGAGAAGTTTACCGATCTCTTTGTTGCTTAAATCTGCATCTTTATATCGATCCATAGTACGGTATGATCTCACACTTAAATCTTCAATTCTGGAGAGTTTTCCGATGATATCTCTTGTCATCTGTTCACATAGAGCGCTTTTATCTCCATTCACGCTTCGATCCTCAATAGGAAGCACTGCAATCCAGTCCTTCCACGTTATTTTTCCTGTTAGCCAGATCTGAGTCAAAAAGACATATCCAAGAACTGCGATTACAACTAAAATAATTCCGCCAATCCAGATAAAACGGAGTCTCCTTTCTCGAGGCCCTTTTCTCGTTTTTCTTATTGTTGGGGTACTCTCTTCTTTAGTAATTTCTTTTTCTATTTTATCGAGTTCAGAAAACACCTCACTTGTATTCTGGTATCTCTTCTCCTTTTCTTTTTCCATACATTTGCGAATCACAGCGCTCAGTTCATCAGGGATCTGAGCGTTGAAATCTTGGGGATCCGGTGGCTCTTCTATCTGCTGTTTCAAAGCAATAGCTAAGGAGGTATCTCCATCGAAAGGGAGCTTCCCGGTGAGCATTTCGAAAATCATGACTCCGAGTGAATAGATATCAGAGCGCTCGTCTGTTTCTTCTCCTTTTGCCTGCTCAGGAGACACGTATTCAGGTGTCCCAATCATGATTCCGTCACCGGTTATTCCTTCGGCTTTAAGGGAACGAGCTATCCCAAAATCCATTATCCGAGCATTTCCCTCTTTATCTACCATGATATTCCGGGGCTTCAGATCCCTGTGTAAAACCCCTAGACGGTGTGCTTCAGCCAATCCTTCGCATATCTGTTTGGCAATGGAAATGGCCCTTCCCACACTCAATTGACCTGTCATCCTGATTATGCTCTTCAAGTCTTCTCCACGCACGTATTCCATGGTGATGTATGGGGTTCCCTCTTCTTCATTGAGGTCATACATCCGGCAGACATTCTTGTGTGTGATCCTGCGCGCCAGAATGAGTTCGTTCTTGAAGCGTTCGATCGTTTTTTCTTCAGCAGCGATCACAGGGTGAAGAAGTTTCAGGGCTATTTCTTCATTGATCTTTTTATCCACAACTCTGTAAACATTCCCCATTCCGCCCCTTCCCAGCTCCTCGATAATTTCGTATCTATCGGCTATTGTAATTCCTCTCTCCATTTGCCTTATGGGAGTTTGTACAGTCTTTGTGTGTGACTCTGAATTATCACCTAAGGGCTTGATCAAAGCTCCGCAGTTGCCGCAGAAACGCGTATTTTCCGGATTTTCAAACTGGCATTCGGAGCACTTCATAACCCACTATCCCCATACTTGCGTGGCAAAAGAATACCAATATTCGGAAAAAGTGTCAATTTTTATCACAAGCCTATCAAAACAAAAAAGTATGTATATTAATCAGGAACGAAAAAGGCAGTCTGTGGACTTAGAGAGAGCTTTTAATATGGATTGACAGCAGCCATAACTTGTGATAAAAGTGCAAATTAGAATGGACACGACACAAGATGAACGATAAAGGAGAAAAGCCTCCTCCTCAGGAACAAAAAAAGCCGCAGGAAGATCATCCCCCACCAAAGACGTTAAGCTCACCCAGGAATTCAGAGAAAGAGCAACATAACGCACCCGAAGCCCAGAAAGATCAAGGTTTTTTCTTGCTGGATGAGGCAACTTCCCAAGTCGCAGACATTGCGACAGAGATCGAAACCCAGAAGAAGGTCGCTGCGGACAAAAATTTCCCGCTAGAAGAGCGCCTGGAAGCATATGAGGATATCTTCGATTCTGAGATTGGCGATACGACACTGTCCAGAGCACGAAACATCGAGCGTGAAGTGGGATTTCGTCAGATCTACCTTAAATTCGAAGGAGGAAACCCAACCGGGACCCAGAAAGACCGAATCGCTTTCGCTCAAGTCCTGGATGCACTGAGGCGAGGTTTTGACGCGATAACCATGGCGACCTGCGGCAACTACGGAGTGGCCATGGCCCTGGCAGCTTCCCTGGCAGGGTTGAGATGTATCGTTTATATCCCTGAAACTTACCACACCAAACGGGCTAAAGAAATTCTCGACACCGGAGCTGAGATTATTCGTGTCCCCGGAGACTATGAAAAGACCGTCATCCTCTCCCGGCAGCTTGCCGAATCAGAAGAGATCTATGATGCCAACCCGGGCGGAGCGAATACAGCCCTACAGCTGCAAGCTTACGGCGAAATCGCCTACGAAATCTATGATGAGCTCCGGGACGCCCCAGCTTTTGTGGCTGTTCCTGTCTCCAACGGGACAACGCTAGCGGGTATCTACAAGGGTTTTTTAAGCCTCTACCGCCGTGGAAAAACATCGAGAATCCCACGAATGATCGCGGGCTCCTCTTTCGGCAAGAATCCGATTATCCATGCCTATCTCAAGAACAGTCCCAGGTGTGATGATCTCCAACCCGAAAGCATCCGGGAAACGACGGTGAACGAACCCCTGATCAACTGGCAGTCCATTGATGGTGACTATGCGCTGCAGGCCCTGCGTCTCACCAGGGGTTGGGCGGCTTACGCCAGCGACAAGAATATGCTCTTTTTTTCGCGTTTGATCCGTGAACGGGAAGGGCTGAACGTTCTCCCGGCTTCCACGGCAGGCTTGATCGCTCTCATCAACGGACACCAAAGAGACACATTTCCCAGCGACCGCTACGTTGTGATTCTCACCGGGAGACGGTGATGGATGACTTTCCCGAAGGCAAGGCGGTCATCTATTGCGAAGGGGCTTTTGGGACTCCTAACGGAAAAACTGCCCATGGGCTCATCCGCCGCACCAAGCGCTATCAAGTCCTGTCAGTACTGGATTCCGCTTACAGCGGTCAGGACTCAGGTCAGATTCTGGAAGGAAAGCCCAATGGGATATCCATCTACGCCGATCTCTCCTCAGCTAAAGAAGCCGCTCTTCATAATAGCGCTCCTCCTACGCACTTCGTGATCGGACTGGCACCAGATGGTGGCCGCTTCAACCCTGAACATCGAAAGGCGATCATCGAAGCTGTTCAATCTGGACTGAACATTGATTCGGGCCTTCATGATTTCCTTTCCGAGGATGCTGAGATCATCTCTCTTGCTGAAAAGAAAGGGATTCGTATTCGAGACGTGAGAAAGCCACCTCCAAGAAATGAGCTTCACTTTTTCTGCGGGAAGATCGAGCAGGTGACTTCTTTAAAAGTGGCCATCCTGGGAACAGATTCGGCCGTTGGGAAACGAACAACAGCCTGGATCCTGACCGAGGCTCTCCAGGCTTCAGGATACAGCGCAGAGCTTATCGGGACAGGACAGACAGCCTGGATGCAGGGAGTTCGTTTTGGAATCATCCTCGATTCTCTGGTCAACGATTTCGTGTCAGGAGAGATTGAACACGCGGTCTGGTCAGCCTGGAATACAGTACATCCTGACGTGATCATCATCGAAGGGCAGGGTAGCTTGATGAATCCTGCTTATCCCGGGGGATTCGAGATCCTGGCTGCAGGACGTCCAGACGTGATCGTCCTCCAGCATGCACCTGGCAGGAAAGATTATGACGGTTTTCCCGGCTATCCCATCCAACCTCTCGATACCCAGATAAGAGCCATCGAGCTCCTGTCCGGAAAACCCGTCATGGCCATAACCATAAATCATGAAAACCTTTCCAGGGATGCGGTCACCAGAGCCTGTCAAGATATAAGGAAGCAGACTGGCCTCCCTGCCGCGGACCTGCTGCTCGGAAATCCTGATGAGATCATCAGGTCGATCTTATCCCATCTTAAACACTAAAGGAAAATCCCTATGAGAAAAATCAAAAAAACCGGAAAGACTGTCTCCAAAGCCAAAAAAGACGTTCCCACTCCGCCTCAACAGGATCCCCTGCGCATCCTCAATGTCATCCCCAAGATGGAAATCGGCCCTGTCAAGGTGGAGCGCAACCGTCTTCTTGCCCCCTATAAAGTGGTCAAAAAAAATGAACGCTCGTCATTCGAGCTGATCTACCACTACGGCGAAAATGTCTTTGATCCCAAGGAATATGAATCCCTCAACCTGGCCAGTATGATCGCAGCTCAAGTGGCTCTCAATTATGGGCTTTTTTGTAAGGAAATCGTCTTTCACGGCCTTTTTGACAGGATTGACCAGCAGTTTATCAAAGATATGATGCACAACACAGCCCGAGAGATCTATGTGAAAAAGTTCCTGGAGCCCAACCCATTCCTCCAGGGAGAAGCGGCGGAACTCCGTCCAATCAAAAAAGACAGCTATCTCCAGGCAGAGATATCCTTCGCTGGTAAACAAAAATCCCTGCCCGCTTCCACAAAGAAAGGCAGCTCGGGAACCGGATGGGACACTGACCCGTCACGGCACTTGATTCTCTCCAGCGGGGGAAAGGACAGCCTGCTGAGTTTTGGACTTCTTCGGGAGTTGGGCCGAGAGGTGCATCCTGTTTTCATCAATGAATCAGGGCGTCATTGGTACACCGCTTTAAACGCCTTCCGTCACTTCTCAACAACCTTTCCTCAAGCCGCAAAGGTCTGGACGAACGCAGACAGGTTGTTTGCCTGGATGCTGAGACATTTTCCCTTCATCCGTAAGGATTTTGCTTCAGTCCGCTCAGACGAATATCCGATTCGTCTCTGGACGGTGGCCGTTTTTCTTTTTGGCGCTCTTCCGATAGCCAGGAACAGAAGTATCGGACGGATCGTCATCGGGGATGAGTTTGACACCACCAGTAGAAACACATTCCAGGGAATCACGCATTACGACGGGCTGTACGACCAGAGCCGTTATTTCGACAACGCCCTCACCCGATATTACATCAAGAAGAAATGGAACATGACTCAGTTCTCTATTGTCAGACCTCTCTCCGAGCTTCTGATCGAAAAAATCCTGATCGAGAGATATCCCGAGCTCCAGCGTCATCAAGTCTCCTGCCATGCCACACACATCGAAGATGGTCGGGTCCACCCCTGCGGCAAATGTGAGAAATGCCGCCGAATCGTCGGGATGCTGATGGCTATCAATGCCAATCCTTCAAACTGCGGCTATTCTTCATCTCAAATAGAAAACTGTTTAAAGGAACTGGCTGCCAGAGGAGTCCACCAGGAATCTGCGGGAGCCCAGCACTTGCTCTTTCTCTTAAGCCAGAAAGGACTGATTCCTCAGCTGGCCAAAAAATTCAAAGCTCGGGAACATTCTGAGATTCTCAAAGTCCGGTTCGACCCGGAAAAGTCTCCGGTCGACGCCATCCCTGCCGAACTTCGTCAGCCTCTGCTCCAGATATTCCTCCAGCACAGCGAAGGCGCGGTCCAACATCTGGGCCGGGTCTGGATAGACTACGATCCCTTTAACGATCCCGCTCTTTCCAATCCTTATCCCTTTGAGTCGCCCCTACAAAAATCCAGAGCTGAAGGTCTACAAGAAAACAAGACAAACATCCCTCATCTGCCTTACCTTCTCGGAGAGCTTACCTGGCCTGAAGCCCAAGTCAGGCTCAAAGAAGTGGATGTGGCCCTGCTGCCTGTTGGCTCATTAGAGCAGCACGGACCTCATCTTCCCCTTGATACCGATTCCTTCGACGCTTTTTATCTGGCAAAAGAGGTGGCCTCAGCCTGTAGTGATCCCAAGCCGATCGTGCTGCCGCTGGTTCCTTACGGCGTATCCTACCACCATGCAGACTTCAGCGGCACCTTGACCATCACTCCCAAAACACTCTCCCAGTTGGTCTATGAAGTGGGGATGAGTGCGGCGCGAAACGGGATCACCAAATTGGTGATCATCAACGGACACGGGGGTAATATCCCGGCTCTCCAGTTCGCCGCTCAAATGGTCAACCGCGATGCCCATATATTCACCTGCGTGGAAACAGGTGAGACCAGCGAAAAAGATCTACTCGCCCTGACCGAAACACCCAACGATGTTCATGCTGGCGAGATCGAGACGAGCACCACTCTGGCTGTGCGGCCGCACATGGTCAGGCATGACAAGAAAAAGAAGTTCATCCCCCGTTTCTCCAGCCGGTATATGAACTTCAGCTCAAAAAGAAGCGTGGACTGGTACGCGCGAATCGCCAAGATCTCCCCTACCGGAGTCCTGGGAGACCCGACCAAAGCCAGCCGCGAAAAAGGAGAAAAAATGTGGGCCTTGATGATCAAGCATGTTGTCGAGTTTGTCGAGGATCTGAAAAATATTAGTCTGGACGAGATTCTCCATAAGCACTATTGAGGACAAAAGAATGAAAATCACTGGAATCGAGGCTTGGCCGGTTTCCATGCGCCTGAAAGAACCGTACACCATTGCCTACGAGACCATAGAGAGCACGACCAACATTTTCCTCCGGCTTGCGACCGACAAGGCAATAGTCGGATTCGGCTGTGCGGCGCCTGACCTTCAGATCACAGGTGAAACTCCTGAAAGCGTACTTAAAGCAATCGCCGATGTTATCTCTCCCGGCATAAAAGGCTCAGACCCTCTGCGGAGGGCGATGCTCATCGAAAGACTGGCCCCGCTGCTCAAATCTCAGCCTTCAGCCCTGGCTGCGTTAGACATGGCTCTTCACGATATTCTGGGAAAAATAAGCGGCTTACCGCTCTGGAAACTTCTCGGCGGATTCCGCGACCGGATCCGGACAAGCGTGACCATCGGCATCCTTCCGGAGGAGCAAACCGTGAAACGAGCTCAAGAATTCGTGGCTCAAGGCTTTAAGAGCCTCAAGCTCAAAGGCGGCCTCGATGTCGATTCAGACATCGCTCGCGTCCTCAAAGTCAGGGAGGCGGTCGGCCCCGAGACAGAACTCAGGTTTGACGCAAACCAGGGATTTACAGTGGAACAGGCGCTAAAATTCGTTCAAAAAACCCGGACCGCTCGACTTGAGCTCATCGAGCAGCCGACTCCAAAAGGCCATCCTGACCTCCTGGGAAGAGTCACCAGCAGCGTTTCGCTTCCGGTCATGGCCGATGAAAGCCTGATGACTCTGCGAGATGCATTTCGTTTAGCCCGACGTGACGTTGTCGACATGGTCAACGTGAAGCTGATGAAAGTCGGAGGGATTTCGGTCGCCCTCCAGATCAACTCCGTAGCCCGTTCAGCGGGGTTCGAGGTCATGGTGGGATGTATGGACGAGGCTGCCTTAGGCATCGCTGCCGGCCTCCATTTTGCTCTGGCTCTGCCCAATGTGGTCTATGCAGACCTGGATGGACATCTGGACCTGATAGATGATCCTTCTCAGGGAGCGGTCCTTCTCCGCAAAGGCGTCCTCTTCCCGACTGAAAATCCTGGCCTTGGCTTTGATCTGTCCAGCTGAATCATTTCTTCCAAGAAACAAAGTTCCTTATTAATAAGGATTTTGACTTAATTTACTCCCGTTTTTGGTATAAGATATAGACTCAAAAGCCAATAGAGCACCGAAGAAGCAAGCGAGGCCCTATTGAATTCAGACAAAGGAGAAAGGTTATGAAACTGGAAAGGCTGTACCGGAAAGTCGTGGAAATCGGGATCGCAAACGACCTGAGGGGAAAAATTGAAATCAATACGCTGTTGAAGGAAGAAAAGGAAAAGTTTAAGAAGATAGAGAAAGAAGAAGCAGAGTATTACGACAGGGACCGTCTCTTCAATCCTTTCTCAGACACCAGGATCCTGAACGGCAACCCGGACACTGAAGTCAAGAAGATAATGGTCGGCATCGACATGCAGGTGGGTGAACTCCTGCTGGTCCACCTTTTGAACAAGGATTCAGACCAGAAAATAGACTTGGCCGTCTCTCATCATCCCGAGGGCCTTGCTCTGGCCCAGTTGTACGAAGTCATGAAGCTTCAGGCTGATCTACTGGCCAACTATGGGATTACCATCAGTGTGGCCGAGCAGCTCATGGAGAAGAGAATCAGTGAGATAGAAAGAAGGCTTATGCCGGTCAACCACACACGGACAGTGGATGTCGCCAGAATCCTGGGAATACCCATGATGTGCATCCATACTCCCGCTGATAACTGCGTCACGAATCTCCTGAAAAAAACGTTCGAAAAAGAAAAGCCTTACAGGTTGAAGGACCTGCTCCAGATACTCAAAAGCTTTTCCGAATACAAAAAATCGGCAAAACTCCAGGTCCCTCCAAAAATCTTCAGCGGCACCGAGAATAGTAAATGCGGAAAGATCTACGTGGATATGACCGGCGGGACTGAAGGATCAAAGGAGATCTTCGAAAAATACGCCAGCAGCGGAGTCAGCACGCTCGTCAGTATGCATTACAGCGAAGAGCACCTTGAAAACGCCAAGAAGGCAAGCCTGAACGTAGTCATCGCTGGACACATCGCCAGCGACGTGCTGGGCCTGAACCTGCTGTTTGACGAGCTGGAAAAAGAAGAAAAGCTTGAAGTTATGGGCGTATCCGGGTTCGAACGGATCAAAAGATGAGGGGGAGTGGATACACTCTCTATAAATAATATAAAATCATAAGAAGAAGAGCAAAAAAGAGGGTTAGAAATGAAAAAACTGATTTTAATCGGATCAATTGTCATCCTCAGCTTGGCCCTGTTTCCTCAGGAGATCTTCATCGCTCAATCCCTGGTCGTCAATATCGAAGTGCCTGTTCGAGTGTTCCGGGGGAGTGAGTTCGTGGAAGATCTGGTTCTGGAAGATTTTGAGCTTTTCGAAGACGGCGAACCTCAAAAAATTGAGGCCGTTTATCTGGTAAAAAGGAGATCGATCGAAAGAAGCGAAGAAAGAAAAAGATTCTCTCCGCAGACTTCACGGAATTTCTTTCTCAATCTCGAGGTCTCGGAATATTCTCCCAAATTGGGTCAGGCTTTGGAGCACTTCGTCCATAACGTTATTCTTCCCGGAGACGACCTCATCATTATTTCCCCTCTGACCACCTACAGGCTTAAAAACAGGGCTCTGGAGCTCAAGTCCAAAGAAGATATCATAGAAGAGCTCAAGGGGTTGATAAGAAGAGACGCTCTGGCAGGGAATTCGGAATACAGGAACACCATCCTGGAAATGGTCGCTCTGTCCAAATCCCTGACCGCAGCCATTAAATCAGGAGTAATCGATAGAATACCTACACGAGGAGAGGAAGTCCAGGAAACTCTTCCTGAGCAGCTGGATTCCTTTAGCTCGGCTAAATTCGGTGGCCTGGAGCTTGACGAGCAGCTGATCTACTATCAGGGCCTTTTGCACAAGCTGGAAATCCTGAGAAGAGTGGACCAGATGAAACTCATGGAATTCGCTCAGTTCTTGAAGGATAAAGAGGGACAGAAATATGTTTTCCTGTTCTACGAGAGAGAGTTTCTCCCTCAAATAGAGCCCAGGATTATAAATGAATACATCAACCTCTACCAGGAACGACCGGACATCCTCACCACCATCTCCGGCATAATGGATTTTCAGAGAAGAGATATCTCCTTTGATGTTGAAAAGGTGAAGCAAGCCTATGCGGATTCCTCCATCTCCATCCACTTTCTGTTCATCACCACCCCCCGCGATATCCTGCCAGGAGTTCACTTTGAAGAGCATTCCGAGGATATCTCGAGCGCCTTTCAACAAATGGCAACTGCCACAGGAGGGTTTATTGAAAGCTCATCCAATCCTGCTGCCCTGTTTCAAAAAGCCCTGGAAGCATCTGAAAATTACTATCTTCTTTTCTACTCCCCAAAAAGTTATAAAGCTGACGGGAAATTCAAAGAGATCAAGGTCCGAGTCAAGGATAAAGACTACAGAGTTACCCACCGGGCTGGATATTTTGCTGACTGAAATTTACCCGCCTGAACATTTCTATTTTCCAAAAAAAAGAATATAATAGAGAAAGCCCAAAAAAGAAGACCGAAGATGAAAAGATCAATAATTTTGCTCGTTTTTCTTTTTTTGAGCTTAAGCCTTCCCGCTCAGGTCGAACAACACGAAGTCACTGTTAGAAACGTCGTCGTCCCGGTCAGGGTCCTTGATGGGAACCGATTCGTCAATGACCTTACCATCGAAGACTTTGAGCTGTTCGAAGACGGAAAGCTCCAGAAGATCGAAGCCCTCTATCTTGTTCAGAAATCAGATATCAAAAGAAAGGAAAGTGGAGCAGATTACAATCCGCAGCTTTCGAGACATCTCTATCTCCTCTTCCAGATAGCAGATTATAACCCAAGGCTTGCCGAAGCCATCAGCCATCTCTTCAACAACGTGATCCAGCCTGGAGATAGTCTAACCGTGATGACACCCATGGACACCTACGCTCTCTCCAAACGCGCTCTGAACTCAAAGCCAAAAGAGGTGATATCCACTGAACTGCAGAGTATTGTCAGAAAAGACACCCAGATGGGAGGAGCCAATTACAGAAGCTTGATGACAGACCTCAAAAGGCTGGTCACATCCATCTCAGCCTCTGGGGGAGAGACACCGGTGCTATCCGGCCTTGAATCCGACTCCTCGACAAGCATGTTCAGCCTTGAAAACCTGCTGGTGAGATACCAGGAAACCCTGGAGAAAATGGAAAACTTAAGGGTTGTCGATGAAGAGAAATTTCTCCAGTTTGCCCAACAGTTGAAACAATACGAAGGACAGAAAAGCGTCTTCTTTTTTTACCAAAGGGAATTCCGGCCTGAAATAAGCCTGAGTATTCTGAATAGATTGACGAGTTCTCACCAGGACGAACCGGAAATCCTGGCTCAGGTTCAGAACCTTTTCCAGCTTTATCAACGCCAACCCATGTTCAACACCCAGAGAATAATCGCAGCCTTTGCCGATGCCTCGATCTCCTTCAATTTTATTTTTATGCATAAAGACCCTGAATTCGTATCCGGAGTCACCATGAGAGAGCAATCCGAAGACATGTTCAATTCATTCTCTCAGGTGGCTCAAGCTACGGGCGGCATTGTTGATAGTTCTCAGAATCCTGCCTACGCTTTCAAGCACGCCGCTGAAATCGCTGAGTCCTATTACTTGCTGTATTATTCACCGATTGACTATAAAAAAGATGGTCAATTCAAATCCATAAACATCAGGTTAATAGACAAAAACTACAGGCTTTCCTATCGACTCGGATATATCGCCAACTGATAGTGTAAAATTTTTTTATACACGTTCGGAAGAAAGGGGGGGAGCGATTAATTTGCGGCTCCACCAAATTTTAGCGCGGGACACCACCTTTCTCTCCTGCAGTAATGCGACTTCCCTTTATAACAGGGTTAGGTTCCGAAGACAGATGACCGCTCCAGAGGGCAAAAAAAGGCTGAACAGAACTCCTTTTACCGGATGTCAATTGGCACGGAAATTGCTGCATTTATTAGCAGACTCTTTCATAAGGTCCTGTTGAATGACCGAAATGGGCAACCATTCACACCACTTTGCTGTTTTGATAATGAAGGCGGAATCTATATTAAGCCCGGCCAATCTAGAAATCATTGAGAGGCATTCCATTCCTGAATAGAAAAACAGGATGGAATATGGGAAAATACAAAAGAGAGGAGCATTTAAAATGAAAAAAACATTATTCATACTGATAGTCCTGATTGTCGTGACCTTCGTGCTTTTTTCTCAACAGGTGGACCAGCATGCTGTGACAGTTATGAACGTGGAAGTTGCGGTCAGGGTGCTCGACGGGAATGAATTCGTTGATGATTTGACGATGAATGACTTTGAGCTCTATGAGGACGGCGTTCTCCAAAGATTGGAGGCCATGTATCTTGTGAAGAAGACGAGCATCGCAAGGGAAGAAGCCCGCACTAAATTCTATCCATCTCTCACCAGACACTACTATCTTCTCTTCCAGATCACGGACTACAATCCCAGGCTGGAAGAAGCCGTTGACCACTTCATAAACACGATCATTCAGCCTGGAGATACTCTGGATATTTGGACTCCAGTGCAAAAATACAGTCTTTCCAGCAAGGCCCTTGAATCGTTGAGCAAGGAGCAGATCGCTTCAGAGATGAAGAAAATAATCAGAAAAGACACACAGGTCGGCGCCTCTTACTACAGAGAGTTGATGAGAGACCTTAAAATGCTGGTAAGAGCCATATCCAGCGCTACGGGTGAACAAAGCCCCACGATGACCGATGTGGAATCGGATTCCACTTCCAGCATGTTCGGTCTCGATTTCCTTCTCCCCAGATACAGAGAGACGATGAGCAAAATGGAAGGTCTGCGTATTTTTGATCAGAGGAACCTCATCGGTTTTGCTAACGCACTCAAAGAGCAGCAAGGCGAAAATTTTGTGTTTTATTTCTACCAGAGAGAATACAGGCCTGAGATCAGCCCGAGCCTTCTCAACAAAATGCAGAGCGTTTATCAGGATGATCCCAACATCATGAGCCAGCTTCAAACGGCATTTGATTTCTACCACAGGGGGATTACTTTCGAAGCGGAAAAAATACGCCAGGCCTTTGCTGACTCCTCGATCCTGTTCAATTTCATCTTCATGGACAAAGCGCCTGAGAATATCTCTGGCGTTCACATGAGAGAACAATCCGAAGACATATTCAGAGCCTTCTCCGAAGCTGCCGAGGCCACCGGAGGAATCGTGGATACCTCTCAGAATCCGGGCATTGGCTTCAAGAATGTTTTGAATAGATCAGACTACTATTACCTCCTCTACTACTCGCCCCAGAATTATGTCCAAGACGGCGCATTCAAGACAATTGAGGTCAAGGTTAAGAATAAAGATTACAAATTGACTCACAGAAAGGGCTATTTCGCTTTTTAGGTGGAAGGTGCCTTCCAAGTAAAGACAGAGGCAACCAGGAATAATATCCCTCCGGCAACAAGATACATGACTCTATAATCATAGAGGTCTGAGATCCATCCGAAAAAGGCCGAGCCAAATCCCATCCCCATGTCAAAAAGAGCAAGATAAAGACTGATGGCCAGACCTTTGTTCTCCCGTCCCAGGATGTCAATGATATACGTGCTCAAAGCGGGAAAAATGAGCCCCTGACCGAAGCCGCCGATCAAACCGGTCAGGACAAACAGCCAGAAGGATTGAACCTGAGAGATTAAAATCAGGTTGAAGCTGATAAGGCAAGCCGCGGGAAGAACCACCTGCTTTCGGCCGTACCTGTCCGAGAGACCTCCCAGACCGAGACGTGTCAGGACAGCGGCGGCGGAAAAGCTGACGAAAAAAGGCCCGACTCTCTCCAGGGGAATGGATTTTCCAAACAAAACGATAAAGTTTATCACTGCCCCCCGGACTGCTCCGTGGACTATGGGCATCGCCGAAATCAGGAGGATAACAGCGATCGAAAGGTTCAAGAGATGTTTCGGTTTATGGAAATGATCAGCGTGGTTGGGCCTGATCACTTCTCTGGTCAAAAGCATGCAGAAAAAAGATCCCAGGAGAAAAACGAAGCTCATATTAAACAGAGCGCCAAACCCGAACCGACGGATAATCTCCTCTGCAAGCAGCGGCCCCAGGGCGCTGGAAATAAGCCCGGCCACACCGATGATCCCCATGGAATGAGCCAATCTCTCCACCGGGGCCAGGTCCGAACAGATGGTCATGGTTGCCGTCATGCTGATCCCCCAGCCAATGCCGGTCAAAGCCCTCAGGATCAAGGGCAAAGCCCCAGCATCGCCAATCAGGTGAAAGGCAGGCAGGATCACAATCAGCAAAGCTATGCCAAAAAGAGATATCCCTTTCCTTCCTTTGATGTCCATCAAGCGTCCGAAGAAAGGACGGACAACTATAGCCATGAGGCTGTGGACTCCCATGATCAAGCCGATCCGGCTCATAGAAGGATTGAACTGCTTGAGAAAAAGGGGAAAAAGGAAAAATACGGTGACGCTCATGAACAGGAAGAAATAGCCGAACAGGGCGATGATGAAATGCCTGTTCCAGATTGTCTTTGCCTGGGCCGCGTATTCCATTTTTTCATTCAAATCAATTAAGCTTAAAATCTGTAGTGTAGTAAATGCTCTGCAGCAGGTAAAGAGAAATGTTTGAAAGATAGAGTGCTGGCTGTCTTGGGTATGGGGAAAATAAGCGAAAAGGGGATAATGAAGGAGGGTTATTAAAAACCCTACCCAGCCAGCTCAGCAGGGT
>Ga0209427_10001307_pt1 | contig 28492 bp, 22 predicted proteins | sample DeeMarSWOR136_30_FD_187465 | JGI IMG/M metagenome (GOLD analysis project Ga0209427, IMG submission 187465) | Marine sediment microbial communities from White Oak River estuary, North Carolina - WOR-1-36_30 (SPAdes) (version 2) | ecosystem: Environmental > Aquatic > Marine > Intertidal zone >...
AGTTAAAACTTGGATACTATGAAATCAGGTTTTTATCACATTCTGACATTTTTCAGTTTTGTTGCCGCATTGGCCGGTGAGCCTGTTGTTTTTGCAGCCGTATTTGAAATTCACCCGGCAACCGTGGATTCCAGCGAAGAGTTTGAAAAAATCGCAAACTCACTCAAGCCAGGCGATGAGCTTATCCTTCATGGAGGCATTTACTCACAAAACGGCCGCCGGGCCGTGATCGCTAAAGGCACGGCAGACAAACCCATTGTTATCCGGGCCGCAGATGACCAATCACCATTGCTCACCCGTCCAGCCGACAACATCGACAGGCATAATAATATCGAGTTCGTCGATTGTGCCTATCTGACCATCCGAGGAATCAGGTTAAAAGGCGGCAGCTCGGGTGTTCGCTTTATCCGGGGCCACCATATCACATTTGAAAACTGTGAAATCTTCGAGACAGGCAATAACGCACTGACAATGAACAGTGGCAACTGTGATGCCTTTACAATCCGAAAAAATCATATTCATCACACAGGCTTGAGCAAAAGAGGGGCGACCGAGGGAGAAGGAATGTATATCGGCTGCCATTCCGGCTCATGTCGAACGACCAATACTTTGGTTGAAGGCAACTACATTCATCATTTACGCAGCACAAGCAACGGTGGAAACGACGGCATCGAAATCAAATTCGGTTCATACAACAATACTGTCCGTAATAATGTTATCCACGATACTAATATTGGTCGGCAGTATCCTGGTATTTTCGTATACGGCGGCGGCAAAGGCATAAACATCGTCGAAGGAAATGTCATTTGGAATGCCGGCGAAGGAATTCAGGTTGTTTCCGATGCGATTGTACGAAATAACATCATTTTCAATTGTTCGGTGACTGGTATCACCGCTACTCCACACGCCGCCGTATCCAAAGTGCGCAATGTCAGGATTGTCAATAATACCATCGTCAACAATCCCAGAGGCATAAGGATTCGGTGGGGCGGGGCGCCTGATATGATTTTCAGCAATAACGCCGTCTATTGCCCCGGTTCCATAGCCGTCGATGCATCTGGAATAACTAATGTTATCTTCAGCGCAAATTACGTTGAGGGCCGTTTGATAGGTGTCAAAATCGACGATTCTCGTTTTTATGATGGGGCAAACCTTAAACACGCTTTTTGCGAGCCGGTCAAAAAGAACTATTGGCCCAAGCCCGGCTCAGCGCTGGTCAATAACGCCGACCCGACCTTCACTCCAAAGCTGGATTTCAACAACACTACCAGAAGACCTCCTTTTGATGTCGGTGCCTATGAAACCGAGGCACAAGCGACAAATCCCGGCTGGCGGATTCAAGCCGGCTTCAAAAAGTGTGATTGAACAGACACCAAAAAATTATCTATTTTAACAATAGCTCTCATATTCTGCTGTAAGTATAGCCGCACTAGAAAACACACCGCATTTATTGGGAAAAATATTTGCTAAAATCCTCAGAGTGTTTATAGTATAAGCCAAAAGTGCATTTTGCATATTGGAAGGTCTTGTTTTCCTTGTAAAACGGCCAGCTAAAGCAAAATCCTATGGAGAAGCTATTCACGGATTGGCCCTATGAGACAGATTTCGCGAAGGTCATTTCTAAAAAGTGGTATGGTTGCTGCTACTACAGCGGTGGCTATACCTTATGTCATCCCCTCATCGACGCTTGGCAAGACAGGCACTGCTGCTCCCAGCGAGATAATCACGATGGGTGCTATCGGCCTGGGCGGGCAGGGCATGTACAATCTGCGAAATTTTCTCACCTGTGATGACCTGAGAATGTTGGCTGTCTGCGATGTCGATACGAACCACCGGCTCGGAGCAAAGAAGGCCGTGGATTCGGCTTACGGCAACAAGGATTGCTCAGCATACAACGATTTTCGCGATATACTAACTCGCAGTGACATTGATACGGTACTGATAGCAACTCCAGACCACTGGCACGCTATTCTTTCCATTGAAGCTGCAAAGGCCGGCAAGGATATCTATTGTGAAAAACCGATATCCCTGACCATCGCAGAGGGCAGGGCCGTCGCAGAAACAATGAAACGGTTCGGGACAGTATATCAATCCGGCACTCAAAGACGCAGCAACGGTTGTTTTCGTTTTGCTGTTGACGTTGCTAAAAGCGGCATGCTCGGCCGGCTCCACACACTGCATTGCTATTATCATAACGGCCCGACATGTCCCCCACAGAAGCCCGAATCTGTTCCGAAAAATTTTGACTACAATAGGTGGCTCGGTCCTGCTCCCTTTGAACCATACACACCCAGGCGGTGTCATGGCAGTTTTCGGTGGTTATACGATTATTCCGGAGGACAATTGACGGATCTCGGAGCGCATTTCAACGACCTGGCTCAGTGGGCGCACGATAGTCAATATACCGGGCCTACAGAGTACGAAGGTTGGGCCGAATTTCCCAAAGACGGATTGTTCAATACGCCTGTCAAATTCGAAGTGACAGCAACATATCCTGATGGAGTAAAGATGGTCCTTCATGACGAGAGCGAGCCCGGCAGGGGCCCCAGAGGTAACAAATTCGTCGGCACCGAAGGCTGGGTCAGTGTCGATGACACCGGAAAAATCACCGCATCAAGCAAAACCATTATGCAGAAGGTCAACTTCGCTCAGAAAGGTTATGGATTTATGACCGGCCACCACCGGAACTTCCTCGATTGTGTCAAAACCCGGGCGAAGACTATCGCGCCGGCAGAGATTGCCCACCGCTCGACAACGACCTGTCATGTTGCTAATATATGCCTGCGGCTGGGCAGAAAAGTCCGCTGGAATCCGAAAACGGAACGATTTGTTAATGATCCGGAGGCCGACAGGTTTCTCGCTCGCGCGATGCGCCCGCCGTGGCACCTGTGAAATTTCAATTTGAGAAGGAAGGAAACACAAAAGTTGAACATAAAAAGCTACATTTATCGTTATCTTTCAACCGTTCCCATTTTGGCCTTTTTGGTCCTGTTGCCGGCCTGTTCCGCGCTCAATGGAGCGCAAAAGCAGCCAAAGGCGGTTAAATTTGTTATGCATCGCGTCGGCACATTCCGCAGCGAGGCCTGCGGCGTAGGCGATTTCAACAACGATGGTAAGCTCGATATCATCGCCGGCCAGTATTGGTACGAGGCGCCGAATTGGAAAGCCCATCAGTTCCGTTATCTCAAGGACAAAACCGACGACCAGGGAAAGTCCTACGAGGTCAACAGCGAGGGCAAAGGCTACTATGATGATTTTACAAACATACCCATTGATGTCGATGGTGACGGCTTTCTCGATGTTGTGACCTGTTGCTGGTTCAGCAAACAAATCGACTGGTATCGCAATACCGGTTCAGCCGGCGGACCATGGCCGATTACCATCATCGAGAAAAATGGCAACTTCGAGGCTGCCGACCTCTGCGATATCGACGGCGATGGCAAGGAACTCGAAATACTCGCCCATACTCAGGATACGAAGTGGTACGAAATTAGTACTAAGAATGGCAAGCGAAGCTTCATCAGGCACCAGGTTTCGACCAATCCGAAACACTATGGTGGAGGTGTGTGTGATATCAATAATGACGGCCGTCCAGATATCATTCGCCCGAATGCATGGTATGAATCGCTCGCTGATCCGCGAAATGGTACGTGGAAAGAGCACCCACTAGCGCTGGGCAGCCTCAAAGAAGGCCATTCTGAACATACTCCCCAGATATTAGTGCATGATGTTGATACCGACGGCCTGAACGACATCGTGACCAGCTCAGCCCATCGCCATGGAATCTTCTGGTACAAACAGGTAAAACAAGGCTCCGACATATCCTTCAAACAACATCTTATCGACAAGTCCTGGTCACAGGCACATAGTCTAACTCTGGCCGACCTCGATGATGATGGTGATCTTGATCTTGTCACGGGAAAACGGTTTTACGCCCACAATGGCGGTGACCCGGATGCCGAAGCGCCTCTGGGCCTTTATTGGTATGAGTTTAGACCTGCCGATCCTCCACAATGGATAAAACACGTCATCTCCTATGGCAAAGACATCGGTGCCGGATTAAATATTCCCGTAGTTGACCTCGATGACGACGGTGATCTTGACATTGTGGTAACGGGAAAGTGGGGCGGGCCTGTTTACTTTGAAAACATAGACGGTAAAATAGCGGAAAAATAAGTCAATTTTTATTTAAGGGGAAGATAATGAAAAAAATATCAATCATGAACAATACTGAACTGGAAAGGAGCTAAATATGAGTTCAAATACACTTCCGAGACTTCACAACGCCATGTGGCCCGGGCTGGTCGGCAAAGGAGATGAACCGGGCCAGGAACCACCAATCAGTCTCGAACGGATGCTCGAATTTACCGCCGGAGCAGAGGTGGACGGCCAGAAGTTCGACGGGATTGACTACTTCCTTTTTCTGCCACACACCGACCCTAACGCCAGTGATGACGAACTAAAGAAAATCGCCGACCTCATTCAGGGATTCGGTTTTAACGTCGGCTCGCTTGTCGCACCGGTCTGGGCCGGCACGGTCGGTGATTCGGCAATGGGAGATGCAGCGGCTCGCGAGAAATTTCTCAGTGCCATACGTATGGGATGTCGCATCGCCGGCGTGTTCAACGAGCATGGCGTGCGCAAGTACGGTGTGATCCGGATCGACTCGGCCGAGTTCGGCGTCGAAAAATGGCGCGAAGCCCCGGAGGCAAACACTGCGAAGATCGCCGAAACGTTCCGCGAGGCGGCCAAAATAGCTGCCGATCACGGTGAGCGTCTTGCCGTCGAGGGTGAGATCTGCTGGGCCGGCCATCATAGTTGGAAGGACACACTCGATCTTCTGGAAGCCGTAGGAATGCCGGAAACGCTTGGCTTCCAGGCTGATATGGCCCACACGTATCTGTTCTTGATGGGCTACAATGCACCGGAACACGCACTGCTGCAGCCCGGCTATTCAGACGAGGAATTCTACACCGCCTACGAAACGATGGTCGACAAGCTGCGGCCCTGGACGATAGACTTCCACGTGGCGCAGAACGACGGCGAGGTGCACGGTGCCGGTTCACACGACAAGACTGGTAAGCACTGCCCGGCAGGCGACCCCAACGGCAAACTCGACATCGTCCGCTGCGCGGGTTACTGGCTTAAGGACGCCGCGAAGCGCGGTATCCAACACATCTGCTGGGATGGGTGCATGTTCCCCAACGAGATGCTCGAAACGCAGGATACGTGGAACGAGATCCTCGATGTGATGCTTAAAGTGCGGGCGGCACACGGGTGGACGTCTTAGTTGTGAATCAGGAATTGGTGCTTCATATATTTCTTTTAGCTTTAGAACTTGAATAAGGAGTCACGAAAATGGCTAAAAAACTTAATATTGGCCTAATAGGCTACGGCTTCATGGGCCGGACCCACTCCAATGCCTACAACAGGGTCACCAACTTTTTCGATGTTCCCTACGAGCCGGTCCTGCAGGTTGTTTGTGGGCTGGTGGAGGAAGAGGCCAAGGCCTTTGCCGAAAAGTGGGGCTACAAATCGCACACTACCGACTGGCATAAGGTGGTTGAAGATGAAAACATCGACGTTGTGGAAATCTGTGTGCCGAACAATGTGCACGCTGAGATAGCCATCGCAGCGGCCAAGGCCGGCAAGGCGATCGTTTGCGAGAAGCCACTGGCACTTAACGTTCCACAGGCCGAGGAGATGGTTAAGGCTGTTGAGGATGCCGGTGTACCCACACTCGTTTCATTTAACTACCGCAGGGTGCCGGCTGTAACATTGGCCAAGCAGCTAATTGACGAAGGTCGGCTGGGAAAGATTTTTCACTATCGGGCCAATTTCCTTCAGGACTGGACAATCTCAAAAGAGGTTCCGCAGGGCGGGATGGCCACATGGCGCCTTGATATCAAGGCAGCCGGCTCAGGCGTGACCGGCGACCTGCTCGCTCACTGTATAGACACGGCTATGTGGCATAATGGGCCCATTACAGACGTTTGTGCCGTGACCGAGACTTTTGTCAAAGAACGAATGCACGCAGAAACGGGAAAGGTCGAGCCGGTTGGTATTGACGATGCCTGCACATTTATTTGCCACTATGATAATGGCTCTCTGGGCAACTTCGAGTCTACCCGCTATGCACGTGGTCACAAGGCCCTTTATACCTTCGAGATTAACGGCGAAAAGGCCTCCATCGCGTGGGACCTCCATGACCTTCATCGCCTCAGTTACTTCGACCACAGCGATGAATCGATAGTACGAGGCTGGCGTTCGATTCACGTAACAGACAGCGACATGCCCTACATGGATAAATGGTGGGTCCCCGGCTTGCAGATTGGATACGAGCACACTTTCGTTCACCAGGCGGCTGAATTTATGCAGAACCTGGCAGAGGGCAAGTCCACCTCGCCGGACTTCCGCGAGGCCCTTGCAACGCAGTATGTCTGCGACGCCGTGCTGACCTCAGCGAAAAATAAAACATGGGAAAAAGTTAAAAAACCGTAAGCACAACAAAAATGTGATTTGTGCTCTTTTAACTTATATACATTTTGTGGTAAGGAGAACTTATGTCTGCAAATTCTATTGCCAGCAAGGCACTCGAACAGGGGAAAGGAATCGTAAGGCTGGCTCCGAACTGGGTGCCTCGTTCCTTTTGCGTACCGGGCCGGCGTATCAAACTTCATCCGGACGATTATTACGCGCTGGGCGGAGAGCGAGGCGGCATCGATGAACGCTGGTTTTCATCGACCACACCGGCCGACAACGGCCCACTGACCGCGCCGAACGAGGGCCTGAGTTTCATCGTCTTCGAGGACAATGGAAAGATCGAAAAAGTCCTGCTAAAAGACGCCATTGATGAACTCAAGGGCGAAATCATCGGGGAAAGACTTTGGAAAGAACACGAGCGTTGGCCGATGTACTCGAAATTCTTCGATAACAAGGGCGCTCTGCCGCACCATATTCATCATCGCGATGAGCAAGCCGCATTGACCGGCCAATTGGGAAAGCCCGAGGCCTATTATTTCCCGCCCCAGGCAAACAACCACGGCGGCGACTTCCCTTATACATTCTTCGGCCTCAACCCTGGTGTGACAAAGGACCAGGTCCTCAAGGCCCTCAAGGACGCGGCAGAGGGAAGAGACAACATGATTACGAGTCTCTCGACTGCTTATCGTCTCAATGTCGGAACCGGCTGGGATGTCCCGCCCGGTGTCCTGCACGCGCCTGGCAGCCTTTGCACATACGAGCCGCAGAAGGCCTCGGATGTGTTTGCGATGTATGAGAATATTACTCACGATCAGGTTGTGCCGAAGGAGCTACTCTGGAAGGATACGCCGAAGGACAAGGAAGGAGACGTGGAATGGCTTCTTAGTGTTATCGATTGGAACCTCAACGTCGACCCGAATTTCGCTCAGAACCGCTTCATGGCGCCAAAACCGGTGAAGCCGGTTAAAGAGATGGAAGCAGAAGGCTACATCGAAAACTGGATTTGTTACAAGTCAACCGCTTTCAGCGCCAAAGAGCTTACGGTTCTACCCGACAAGACCGTAACAATCAAGGATAGTGGTTGCTATGGGTTCATTATGATGCAGGGTCACGGCACAATGGGGGTGTGTGATATCGAGACGCCCTCACTGATAAGATATGGCCAGTTGACACACGATGAGTACTTCGTCACTGAAGCTGCCGCTAAGGAAGGGGTAATTATTACCAATCCTTCAAAGACCGACCCCATCGTTATGCTAAAGCACTTCGGCCCTGATAACCCGGATTTAAACGTCGAATCGTGAATAGTTCCAGTGCCAGAAAAGTGAAAGTAGTAATCTTAACGGTCGCCATTAGTTTATGCGCGCTCATGATATACAATCAAGTAACGGAACTTGATGACGATGCGATGTCTGAAGATGTGCTCATTCACGCTTTTGAGACGGGTCGATCCCTGATCACAGCCAAAATCATCTCGGTGCAAGCAAAAAAAGATGGCAACGGTGTATCCCCATCTTACTTCTATAGGGTTGAGGTTATTGAACCAATCATTCTTGGGGACCTATCGAATAAAGATGTTGAAATCCCATTAGATTTGTGTGCAGGCGCATCTTACGGTGATTCATTAAAGATTGGTTCTGTTTATGCTCTGTTCGTTACAAAAGAAACTCCCTATTTTTTCTCATGGGCTCATCGAGACAACATCTTAAAACTCGACTGGAAAAGTGGAAGACAAATTCAAGTGTTCATATCCAAAGCGAAGCAAATTTATGCAAACACATCAATTCGTCGGTTCCGGGAGGCTAAGGATCAAGGTACTGTGCTATTGCCGGACATCTCTGAGCAGCTAAAGAAAGCTTGTGAACAGTTCAGAGGAAAACAGACGAATCGGTCAAACTTAGCAAGAATTATAATTGCATCAGATTTAGGATCGCGTGTTGATTACTCAAGTCTATGGTCTTCATCGATAAGTTACTTACCGCCAAAGATTAAGCTCTCACGTCAGCAAGCCCTGCTCTTGTTTGGCGAGCCGACAATTAAGCTCGGCTACATCTATCATTGGTTCTGTGGAAGCGACTCTGAAAAAACTACTGATCATGTTGGAATACTCGTGGCTACTTTTGATAAGAGTGAGAAAACACGGTTATTAGTGTATGATAGAGACAACCCGGAGAAACGGTTGAAGATCAAATGTGTCCTCACACCCAACGAAACTGAGCCTACAAAGGCCAACCGTTTACAAGACAGATAACTATAGTCTTCTCGATCTCGAGTCACAAACCACGATTTACGAATTATACATCACACAGGACAACGGCTTCCGTAAGACTCTTTAATGGGTCGCGCGTCGGGATGAACTCCTGTCCCACGTATCCCTTGTAACCGGTCTTTATAATTTCTTTCATGATGGCCCTGTAGTTTATCTCCTGCGTGTCGTCGAGTTCATTTCGGCCGGGATTGCCGGCAGTATGGTAATGGCCGATGTAGTCCTTGTACTGCCGGATGCGCCTGATGACGTCACCGTCCATAACCTGTACGTGGTAGATATCGAACAGCAGCTTCATCCGCGGTGAGCCGACCTTCTTGATAATCTCGATACAGTAATCGGTATGGTCGCCCTGGTAGCCGGGGTGGCCCTTCATGGGGTGATCGGTCGCCCGTGTGTTGAGGATTTCCATAGCAACGTTCACGCCTTTCTTTTCGGCGTACCCGCAGAGCCTCTTCAGCCCCTTCACGCAGTTTTCGGCGCCTTCGTCCGGCGATATCTCTCCACTATCAGGGTCCTCCGCATCCCGCCACTTGTAGCCGGTAAAAGCTATGACGGTTTTGACACCGAACTCCGCACAACTGTCGATTGTCTTCTTTGTAACCTCGATAATCTCATCGTGATATTTGGGATTACTGAAGCCTTTGACAAAGGGAGGATCAGGCATACCGCAGGGCGCAATGGCGCATGTCAGGCCATACTTCTTGAGAGTAGGAAAGTCACTTGGACCAACCAGTTCCACGCTCTTGCACCCAAGCTGTCTGGCAATCTGGCAGGTCTTCTCAATATCCCAGTATTCCGCGTAACACCAGTATACAATCGACTGATTGATACGTCCCCTGGTAACGGCCTTTTCCGGACCTTTGTCGAGGACGGCACAAGAAGGAAGTGCTAAAGCCGCAGCACCTCCGGTACCCATACCGGCAGCGATTTGCAGTATCTTGCGACGACTGATACGTTCGCTTTCCGGGCTGTTTGATTGACCTTTTTTCTTCATATTCATCTCCTCATTAGTTTAGTTTCCCTACTGATTATTGATATTCCAATTTAACACAGACTCATCTGAAAAACGTGGATTATTTTGTTTCTATTAGTTCTCCGGTTGCCTTGTTCCACCGCACGATGCGGACCTTCATACGATGCTTCGTGCCGTGGCAATCCGTACAATAATGCTTTGCATCGGCAGGTCCGGAGGCTGAAGCTTCAAAATCTTCGTCGAAGATAGTCTCAGCGCCGGCCAGCAAGGGCCCATGGTCTTCTATTTCCTGTATTTCGTGTCTTGGGTGACACATCATGCAGGTCGGATTGATTTTGGCCTTGGGATACATAATTTCCGGCGGCGTAACGTTATCCTCGTCGCTGCGGTGCCTTTCCGACTCTCCGTGGCACCTCTCGCAGCCAATACCAGCTAACTCATGGTCCAGAGCAAGCTCTTCTTCGTCAAAATCAAGATGACATGCCCTGCAAAAAGGATTAGCAACAAAGGATTGGTAGCTCGCCTGCTCATTAACTGCTGCATCCTTGGTCTTTTTATCAACCATACCCTCTTCAGCCTCGCTTTTGGCACTTGACTGTTCAGGCTCTTTCTTAGAAGAGCAGTTTGCTGCAAAAACAATCAGCAAACTGCTCATTATAAACACGCATGCTGTTACGAAGCTTCGTTCCACCAGTTTCATAGTCTGACATCCTTGTATCCTGGTTGCCTTAACTGAGCTTTATGTATGTTCAGCATACCCGCCTGCTATACGTATTCCCAGTCTTTCAGCCACTGATAGTGTGTGGGCAGCTTTGCCCACGCCTCATCCATAGCCTCTTGAAGCTCCCTGGCCTCGGCTACATCGAGCTCACGACGCTGCTTTACGGCCTTTGCCATGTTGTCCACCTGGTGGGGATTAATCATACCTGGGATAGGTGCCGTGATCGCATCCGTCGCCAGGATATAGCGTATGGCCATACGCGCCATCCGGTCGTCTTCTTTTGCATGCGGATTTCCAGGCGTACTATCACCCTTAAACAGTGAATTACTGGAGAACGGCTTGATGCCGAAAACGCCCACGTCATGCTGCTTCACGGCATCGAACAGACTGTCCTTCGGCCGAACCTTGCTCTTGGCAGTGTAGGGCGTCACAGCCACTTGAACAATTTCAGGGTAGGTCTCGATCATCCATTTAATATGCGGACGGTCGTGCGAGGAGAAACCCGTGAAGCGCACCTTGCCCTGCTTCTTCGCCTTTTCAAGTGCCTTCATCATCTCATCCACTTCGCCTTTGGTGTGTCGACCGCTCTGCTCGTGCATCGTAGGCCGCCACAGATCAACATAGTCCAGCTTTGCTATTTTCATACCCTTTTCCAGTGTCTGCAGCAACGCAGGTGCCGTTCTGAACTTGGGATTCCGCATCTCCTCCTGGTACCACGAAAAGCCGAGGTACATCGCATCACGTCTGCCTCTGAGCGCCTCCGCGTATGCCTGAACCTCTTCTCTCGTGCATGCATCGATATAGTTAATCCCCGATTCGATACATCGCGTGACAACATCACGTCTGTTCTTCTTGAAGCCATCACTATTCAGGTCCGCGCTCAGCCAGCCCCTTCCTTTGAACACGCCGGGTACCATCTTGTCAATGCGCTTCCAGTGTCCTCCCAGACACACAGCCGAAACCCAGAGCCCGGTTTTGCCCAGACGGCGATACTCCATCTCAGGATTGTAGCTGCGAGTCCTCCTGACTACTGCATCAGCCTCACCGGCACGTGCAATTTGGCTTCCGGAGGCACCTACAGCCAGACCTGCGGCGGCAATCGCGCCGTCGCGCATAAAATCCCGCCGAGTCAGATTGTTTGGCTTATCTTGTTGTTTTTTTTGTTCCATACCGTACCCCTTAAAATTATTGCTTGATTGTAGTTTGTATTACATGATTATTCCTGATGTTACTTCATTACCTTCTCATAGCACGCCTTGAGATAATCACGTGATTTGACAAGGTTCGCAGCCATTACTTCCACTTCAGGATGCCCGTGCATAAATGGATTGACATATCCACGATATCGAATATCCGCCAAAGCCTCGATCCAGGGCGTCATATTCGTCGGACCGATACCCGGAAGTTGCTTTGAATCACCATAGTGCTGCCATGCATAAAAGAATAAGAGTTGCTTGCCGCAGATACGAATCGCTTCCGGAACAGAAGCCTTGAGTGTCTGAATATGGTACGGAGCCAGCGCGATACCTAACCTCTTTGAAGTGTTGATATCGACGAACGCCTTGAGTGAATCGAGTGAGTTAAGCAGCGCATTACCGTGGTTCTCAATAGCCAGATACGAGTTATGTTTCTCTGCCAGTTCGACAAGTGGCTTGAGGCTTTCGATAAACTGCCTCATTCGCCCGGTCAGTTCCTCCGGTTTGCAGGGTTCCGCACTGCCCTGAATGGCCACACCACCGCCGGCATTGCCCAATAACGTCGCGTAACGCTTGTATCCCCCCCGGTAGACTGAAAACGCAAATAGTTTCAGTTTGTTCTTCGCCAGCAGTTTTTTCAGGCCCTCTGCTCCCAGCCTTTCGGCTACGTCATCGAGATGTGGACATCCCTCATGCGCCGACCAGATGTCAATTGCCTCAAACCCCAACTTTGCGATCTGTTCACACGCCTGCTCGGTGGGTAGTTGCATAAAATGGATCGATGATGTTGACAGCTTCATCCGCCATTTTTTCTTAGTGGTTTTCCGTGCCCACGCTGGCAGAACTGGGGCCGTAATTTCGGCTGCAACACCCGCACTCACAACTCTCAGAAAATTACGACGATTTAAACGGATATCTGTTTTCCCGTTAACACCGGACATATTAGCTTTTATTTACCCTTTAGCCCTTCCTTAATCAAGGATTCTAAACGAGTTATTATGCTTATTTCTCTTATCTTGTCAAGCAGTTTTTGTAGGACATTTCACCAAACTCGGTAAACAAGGCTGAAAAAAATAATACAATCTCGCTTGTTCTGCAGTTTAAGGTGTAATAAAGGTGTCAAATATCTGACGAGAACTATAAAAATCATTTCAAATTGCGACACTAACGTCTAAAGTATGCCACAAGACCAGGGGAGTATTCTTTTCGCTCCCAGACACTCTCGTCGTATTCTTGCTCGGGCCACTTTGTTTTGGCGATACGAAGTAGAACTAATCCGACTCTCGATACATCCTCAAATCTCGGATCTATGTCAATTACTATTCCTGAGGGTGGCCTCTCTACTATCATCTCCTTGAATGTTTCGGCATCTAATGTATTTGTAATCTTACGCTTCGATGCGGAGATCATACTGGCAATTTTGCATCCATCCCAGCCGGACGAAAGTTCAGGATAAATCTCACATCCACTTTCAAGGGCATAAAGGGGGGCAAGTGTTACTATTAACTTTGGTTCCTTCGTTTTTTGTGCGACCTCTTCGGCTATCTTATGAACTTTCATAGGAACCCAGTTTCGGGGCCTGAATATTAGAGACGTCCGAAGAAGCAGTAAAGGTTGAGAAACAACCTGTGAAAAGGCGCAGGCAATGACTATTATCGAGGCTATATTAAAAAGCCTCGGTGGACCATTCGTCTGAAGCATTCTTAAATATAACAGGGGATAGGCGAAGCTGATTATTACGAAGGGAATCAATATGGCGAAATTCTCGTACATCAATTGTGGAGAGCACAGAGCTATTATCAACAATATGACCGGCACCAGAATGGCAAGTACCGCATTTTTCAGATTCCACAGCTCTAACTTGTGCCTGCCTAATACAATCAGGACAGTGAGGCATACAACAATCAGAAAAGGATAAACACCGGCAGGATCTGTGAGGTAGGAAAGTGTTTGCGCTAATTTGTCGTCTAACGTCATCCCCATCATCAGTTGTGTTTTGTGTATAAATTGTATCTTTAGAATAGGCATCTCAAAAACATTTATGAAAAAAGCACGTGGCGCTTGGAGCATTGTCCATGCAGGCAGAATTAAAATTATGAATGGGGCAATTAAAAACGAAAGCACGGTCTTGAGCCTTTGTTCACCGGACTCACCTCGTTGGATTAGAAGTATTATTAAAAACAACAATGGAACGAACACCACTATGAAGTGCAGGCAGGTTGCTAATGTAAGCAGGGCACTCATGGCACCTATTCGCAAATATCGCGGCCTTTGTTGAAAATCGGTAGATACAAGCAACCAGAACGAAACTAATATGCATAATATCGCAAAATCATGATCTAAGGCAAATCCATTGGTATCATCGAAGTGGCAGTTGAACACACACACAAAGGCCATAGCTATCCCCAGTAGCCGGCCTGTGATAGGAAAGGAGGCGAAAACACGTCGGAATATGCCGATGATAGATATGACCACAAGTATGTCACATACTACGGTAAGTATCCTTCCGACGAGCAGATAATAAGATGTGTTCAGGACCTTAAATACTGCCGCATAAAGGAATGGATGATATGGCATTTGAGATACGCAGGCAAAATCTCTGTAAATCATTTTGCCCTTTGTCAGCAGAACACCGGCGGCACAGGTAACATGTTCAGTATCCACATAGGACTTGGCCATACTGCTTGCGAAGATAACAAGCAAAAGGATAATTAATACCAGGAAGGTTAAAGCCTTTACTATTCTTAATAAAGTCCGATTGTCCAATTTATACCTGTACTCCGCTATTATTCCGTCATCACCATACCCCAATCAAAAATCGCACCATTATAAATACCCAATGACACCAATTCAATATAATTAAAATAATATATATGAGCGTAAAAGCAACTTATAGAGGACTAAAAAGTCAATAATAATCTAATATATTTTCCGACTTTTCAGAAAAACTTGTTGATAAATCATTTTTGTTTTGAAATAATAATTCGCCAGATGAAAGCTCATGTGAAAAAATTATTGATAGCGTTTGTACTTGGCATCTGCCTGGTTTCTTTCGCAAAAGCCGACCTGAAAAAACGCGTTAACGTTATTATCACCCAGCCATCTCTACAAAAAGTCCGGTTTTCCATTCACATTATTAAAGCTAGTTCCCGAAAGACCGTCTACAGCCATAATGCAAGAGAGCCGCTTGTGCCGGCTTCAAATATGAAAATTATAACCTCTGCTGTTGCTCTTAAATTACTGGGCGCAGATTATGAATATAAAACAAAAGTTGGATTTTGTGACGATACCCTCGTTGTAATTGGAAGTGGTGACCCGCTGTTGGGCGACATGGATATAGATGCTAAATATAACCGAAAGGATGGATGGATATTTGAAGATATAATAGCTTCGTTAAAACAAAAAGGCGTCAAAACCATAAAAGATATTGTTGTTGACAGCGGCATATTCGATGACCAGCGGGTCCATCCAAATTGGCTGAAGAAAGACTTGAACAAACCATTTGCCTGTGAAGTGAGCGGCCTAAACTACCGGGGCAATTGCATAGACATCTCCGCCAAAAAAATCGGCGGCAGGGTGTCCGTCTACATCGAGCCGAAAACGGCCTTCATAAAGTTCACCAATAAGGTCATACCGATATCCAAGGGAACAAACACTATTGGCTCTTTCCGAAATAGCCGTCCTAATGAAATTGTCATTCACGGCAAATGTAAGAGCGAGGTCGGCCCGTATGCTGTTGCAATCGAAAGGCCCGCCGCGTTTTTCGGATTTTTATTGGCGGAACATTTAGCTGATGTCGGCATAAAAACAAACGGCCGGCTCATAGAAAAGGCGGTTGCTGACGACTGCAATGTCACCGTCATTGCCGAGTTCAGTACTCCGATTGCTGATTGCCTCGCCCGTTGTAATAAGGACAGCTTCGGATTGGCGGCAGAAGCGCTTCTCAAAACAATCGCTGCAAATAGTAGCCTGACAAATAAGAACGGCAGTTGGGCGGCGGGCAGGCGGATTATCTCGCGATACCTGTCAGACCTTGGAATTGATAGAAGTCAATTTTATATCGCCGACGGAAGCGGCTTAAGCAGACAGAATGAATTGAGTGCTTATACAGTAACCAAAGTCTTATCGGACGTTTACAAGAGCAGGGATTGGCCGTTCTATAAGGCATCGCTCGCGGTATGGGGGATTGATGGCACAGTTAGCAAATATTTTAAAGAGGAGAAATATATAGGCAAAATCTGTGGCAAGACAGGATACATGACAGGCGTCAAATCATTTTCGGGAGTTTGCAGCACTGCCGATGGTGATTATATCTTTTCCATCCTCACCAACAACGCCAACGGCAGAACCCGCACAGCAATTAACAACATCGCAAAAGCAATCATCGATGATGTATCTGAGTAACAGTATACGTTCATCGATTTCCATCTGGCTCGTGACGAACAGCCAGAATTTTGGTAGTATGGAGCATGCAGTAGTGATTAATTGGAATTGAAATAAGATATCTTGGCTTAAATACTCGGAGGGCATACAAAATGGCCAAATTCGAATTGGGACACCAGCAGGTAAACGGTTCCACACGCAGGCAATTTATAAGACAATTAGGTCTTGGTATGGTGGCCGCAGGTGCGGCACCGCAGCTCTTGGGTAATGCTTGCGGAACGAGCGAGACAAAGAAGAAAAGTCCTAAGGTGAAATATCGCATTTTGGGCAAGACCGGCCTGAAAATTTCTGAAATCGGATTTGGGGGCCATAGCTGGTCGTACAAGCGAGTGCCCGATGGTAGGGGGGGATATCGAAAGCCTACAATTGATGAGGCAGTTCGGATGATCGCAGTCGGCCTGGATATGGGAGTAAATTTCCTCGACTCATGCACACCTCTGGATGAATCCGGTATCCCGGGTGAAGCGCTTAAAAGACTGGGCAGGCGAGATAAGGTTCTCATTTCGATTCGCGTTTCTCACAAGATGAAGGGACGCGAAGCCGACAGGAAGGAGATTTACAAGTGGACTGAAGAGCGTATGAAACTCTGGCAGACGGACTACGTTGATATGTGTCTTCTGTGTAATACCGCCAATGACACACCACAGTCAGGTTACTGGGATATGTCCTACTCAATCGAAGCCCTCGAAAAACTAAAGCAGCAGGGAAAGATTCGCTTCACGGGATTCGGCTGCCACTTCACACCTGAGCTGTTCCTTGAGGCTTTTGATAAGTTTGGCGATTACTTCGATATCGTTTCGCTGCCGTATAACGTAAGGCATCGCGCGGCGGAAAAGTTGTTGCCTGAAGCTAAGAAAAAGGGACTTGGGGTAATCACCATCAAGCCCTTCGCAAGGGGCGAGCTCTTAAAGAACCGCGATCTTAAAGGCTCCGATGCCGGTTTGCCGCGCGACATGATATCATTCATACTGGAAAACAAGCTGGTCGACATTTGTACGTGTGGCGTACACACGATAGAGCAGGTCCGTGAGAATTTCAGCGCTTCCTGGACGAAGCTCTCACCAGGCGGGAGGAAACGCCTTGATAAAGTCGCGGCCACCACAATCACCCATCCCGGGTACGCCTGGCTTGAAAATGGCTGGCGCTATGCTTAATGCTGCGTAGCCCTTGCATAAGTCAGTGAAGAAACTTAACGTCTGAAGTACACAACAGGGCCGTATTCATAGTCTTTCCTCTCCCAATCAGGTTTGACTGCTGTCTTAATCAGGTCCTCCTCGAGGAATCTCATCATTTCTACATTAACTATCACCGCTGAAGGTGGTTCTTTTTCCACCATTTCCGCGAGGTCACTCGGTCCTGCTGTATGCGTAATGTCGCCGTTCCAGGCAGACAGCCGGTCCCCAATCCGGTACACAATCGAGCCGCACGAAAGCTCGGTATAAATATCACAGCCGCCTTCAAGAGCGAATAGGGGGGCTAAGGTAAGTATTTTTTTGGATTCTTTGGTTTTCTCTGCGATGTCCTGCGATATTTTATGCACTCGTATCGGCACCCAGCCCTCAGGATATAACAGCACAACAGTTCTGCTCAGCACGACAGAATATGAGAAAACCGCCAAAACCACGCAGACAGCGACGACACCACAGGCTATCTTGAATTGCTTGTTATTCTTTGCCTTATCGGCAAGTTGTCTTAGGTAAAAAAGTGGATAGGCGAAACTGATTACCATGAAGGGTACCGGCATCGCAAGGTATTGTTTCCACATTGTTGGCGGTATTAGAGCAATTACAAAAAAAACCAGAACCAGCAGGGGGGCAAACAGTAAATTCCTGCTATCGATTTTAGCTAACTTCTTGCGCTGACAAACAACCACTATAAATAGGTAAACCGCTATTACAATAAGAACGAAATAACCCGGCGTTTTCAGGGCACTTAATGTTAGCCCAAGCTTGTTACGAACCATACCCACTTCATGCAGCCATCCCCCATACAGTTTGGGTATCCAGACAAGGTTCAGGAAAAATGCCTGCCCCGCAGATGCGATTACCCACACAGGCCAGATCAATACGACCGCCGTCGCAACCAAAAAGGGCAATACCGTCTTTATTCTTTGTTTCATCGACTCGGCCAGATGGCTCAGTAAGGCCGCAAAAAATAGCAGCTGCACTAACACTGTCGTTACCCGCATACACGATGCAAAAGTAAGCAGCACGCCTATGGCGGCTGTTCGCCGGTATCTTGATTTCTGCGTAAATTCGGTCGATATAAGCAGCCAAAAAGAAAGTACCACACACAAGATTACAACATCGTGGTTCCACGCATACCCGTTCGCATAATCGACGAGAGGATTGAATACATAAAGCACGGCCGCCGCTGTACCAAGTAGCGTTCCACAAATTTTGTACTTACCAAATATGTGCCGATAGATTCCTGCGATACAAAGCACCATAAGAATATCACATACCACGGAAACCATCCTGCCCACGAGTAAGTAGTGATTGGTGTTCAGTATCCTGAACAGTACCGAGTAGAGAAGCGGGTGGTAGGGCAGTTGTGCAACGTAGGAAAAATCCCTGTAAATCATCTTGCCCTGGGCCATCAGCACCCCCCCTGTACAGTACATTTGCTCATCCCGCCCCAAAGGCTTTATCATGCTGTTTGCAAGGATTCCGAGCGAAAGGACCGCGAGTATTATAATAACAACTATTTTAATAGTTTTCGGTGACACCTTGCTCCTCAATCCTACCATTCGGTTAATTCGCCGATTAGTTCCTCGATCACATCCTTCATTGTCACGATACCGATTGGCCTGACTCGGCATCCGCGGCCCATTCTCGTAACCAGAATGATTCGTTCGTTTTCACGCTGCATAATGTTCATCGCATCCAGAACACTCGTCTGCGCGTGGAGCCTTCGAATAGGTCTTGTAAAGTCACGCAAATCGGTGAATTTCTCCCCCGAGCCTAATGTCTCGTAAACACTGATAAAACCGGCGATATTTGTTCGTTCCTTATCCGCGACAATCAGTCGGGTAAACGCGCATTCTTTTAACTTGTTCAATAGAACCGAATTATCAGAATCCACGTCGACCATTTCAACCTTATGTAGAGGTATCATCACAGTTCGTATTGAGATATGTGAAATGCCAACAAGCCGGTTTATAATGTCCGTCTGTACTGAGCTCAATATCCCTTCTTCTCTAGTTTCTGATATAATCGCCTGGATATGGGCCTTCTGCGCAACGCTTGTCATCGTTGTGGCAGGACCCGGCGAACCGGTTAACCGGGCAAATATGCCCGACACAAATTTTAGCAGCGGAACGACTCCGCACCAGCTAAAGAGCTTGTGGAACACGTACAGGACGGGTGCAAACAAAGGCATCAGAATATCTGCACGATAGAAAAAAACATTCTTCGGTATCAGCTCGCAAAATGTAAATAGTACCGGTGCCGTTATCAACGTTGCAAACAGCTCAGCGGTATGCACAGTTTCAACTTTGGCAAGCAATATGTAGGTAACAATACTCGTAATCAGATAGTATGACAGGTTCGTACCAATCAACATCGAAAGCAGCAGGGCGGCGCTGTCATGGATACATTTACCCAGAAGGATGGATGACATTCGCTTTTTTTCAATCGCCAGACGTAAACGGAGCCGGCTCAGCTTGTACATACCTGTTTCAGACCCGGCGAAAAGACCGGAGAGTATAACAACAAAAACAGCTATCAATATTAAAACTATGTTATTGGCCATTAGTATCAGTCGACTTAAGCGTTAATATAACTGTTTTGATACGGTGCTTTTGCACACTTTCGACGGTAAACTTAAGGTCTTCCAAATACGCGACATCTCCGCTTTTCGGCATCTTACCCAGAAGGGCGGTTACAAGACCGCCAATGGTGGTAATCTTTGCTTCCTCGGGATTGATGCCGAAGGCATCGGCCCAATCGTGAATGGAAAGACTCCCGGCCAGCCGATATTCAAAAGGCCCTGTCTGTTCAATGGGTTCTATCCCCTCTGCGATTTCAATCGGTCCCACCAGCTCTTCCGCAATATCCTCTAAGCGCACCGAACCCGCAATCCCGCCGTATTCATCCACCACAATGGCTATATCGGTACCAGTCTTGCGGAAAAGTTCCAGAAGAGATTCTACCATCTTTTGTTCAGGGACAAAATGTACGCGCTGGACAATCCTGTCCAGCGACGTGTCACCTTCAAGCAGGAGGTGACGCAGGTGAATGAGACCGACTATATTGTCTATCGTTCGCACGTAGACGGGAAGCTTTGTCATATGGTTTTTGAGCATTAGTTCCCGTGCTGTCTGAGCGGACTCGGTAACGCTGCAGGCAATCATATCTACCCGTGGCCGCATAACGTGTCGCACTTTCAGAAAACCGAGTTCCACAACCTCGGTCAGGAGTTTGTTTTCGTCGGCCGTAATGAGCCCACGCTTTCGCACGTGTTCAATCAATGATTTGAATTCTGTCGTACTGATTGGCTTGGGTGGATGAGACGGTCCCAAAAGCAGTCGAAGACTCGGCTCTATTATCAGAACCCTGAATAAAAATTGCAGAGGTGCAAAAGCTTTTAGGAATAATACCAACGGCAGGGCCGCTGCGATACTGACAGGCCTTGAATTCCCATACGCGATAGATTTAGGCACGATTTCGCCGAACAGCACCAGTAACGTAAAGCTGACACCCGCCGTGATCGCCGCCGCCCCCGCACCAACCTGCTGACTGATTCTTACCGTCAGAACACTGGCCAGAGCGTAGAAAAGGATGTTGACTGTCATATTGCCGAACAGCAGGCACCCGAGTAATTGCTTCGGTTTGTTCGGCAGGCTGCCCGCGAGTTGTTGAAGTCGGTGTTTCGATTTTCGCAGCAGTTTAATCTGGCTGCGTGACAGGTTAAAGAAAGCGGTTTCAGACCCTGAAAAAAAAGCCGAGCAGCCAAGCAGAACTATCATAACAACGATATGACCAATATTTTGGTAAACTTGACCCACTGTTAGCTACTACCTTACTGCGGTTTAGGTAGCGTTATTGTAAATGTGCTTCCCTCGGCCGGTTTGGATTCGACTGATATGCAGCCTCCGTGAGCTTCGACTATCTTTTTACAAAAGGCAAGACCGAGTCCGGAGCCTGAATTCCGGGATGCCAGCCCCCCGTCCCTTTTCGTCGTAAAAAACGTTTCGAAAATATTTTCCAGGTCATCTGGTTCGATTCCACAGCCGGTATCCGTTACTTCCACCTGGACGGCATCGCCACTCTCGCTGGCTTTGATTTGCAGAATACCGCCGCCGTGCGACAGCATCGAATCACGCGCATTAAGAATTAAATTCATCAACACCTGTTGAATCTGCACCGGTACGGCCTGGACCGTCAACTCTTCTGGAATCTGGATTTTAACGTTTATCCCGTCCTTCGAAAAATCCCGGCACAGGCACATAAAAACCTCTTCGACTAAAGCGTTTAGTTGCGCATTTTCCTTTTCCTGCCTCTTGCCGTCTGCCATAGCCAGCATGCTTTCCATGATCTTCGTCGCTCGCTCACAGCTTTGGGCCGTTTTGACGAGCGCCTTTTCCACCAGTGCCTGATCATCAGGGCTTTTCATGGCAAGAGTCGCGTAGTTGCCCACTGGCGTAAGTAAATTATTCATTTCGTGGGCTATCATATGGGTAATGGTCCCGATATTGGCAAGTGCCTCCAGTTGGGCAATTCGGGATTTCAGGGCACTATTTTGCTCTTCATGGTCGGCCAGGCGTTTGTGCAAAGAAACACGTTTCTCGATAATACTTGTCAACAATCGGCTCCTGATATAAAATTCATGTCAGATTTTTATGTCTTAGGTCTTGCGTCTTTTATCCTGACATATTATCTACCGGAAATTGCTGGTTTACAAGTATTTATATCGACCTTTAGCGTTGTTTTTCTTGAACAATGAAAAGAGTGGGCGTATGTTAAAACGTCGAATTGTATTTCTCATATTGCCCCGGCCACGGAATACCAGAGACGACAAATGAACGAGCAGAGGATGTTGGAAGAGCTTTTATCATTATTGGAGGCAAACAATGTCACAATCCGGAGCGAGCCGCTTGACGGTAGCGGTGGGGGGCTTTGTACTGTGAAAGGCCAATCGTTTTTCTTTGTGGACACGCAGGCCCCTTCCGCTGAAACAACCGCCATTTGTGCCGAAGCAGTCTCGAAAGTCGTGGACATCGAGAACATATATATAAAGCCGGAAGTACGACAGTTTATCGAAAATCAATCCGGCAGCAAAATTGAATAGGAGTAATTTTCTTATGAAGAAAAAGAAAACTGAAAAAGACCAGGCCGCAACCCCGACTGTGCTCGTAGTTGATGACAATCAGGAAAACCTCGAACTCTTGCAGGCCTATCTTGAGGATATAGACTGTGAGGCCGTCTCTGCACGCGATGGACTCGAAGCCTTGGATATTGTTAGCGATAATCCCCCCGATTTGATTTTGCTGGACGTGATGATGCCTAAAATGAGCGGCTTTGAAGTATGTAAAAGATTGAAAAACGACCCAAAAACCAGCGACATTCCCATCATAATGGTTACCGCTCTCAATGAATTCGGTGACATCGAACGCGGCATAGACTCGGGTACGGACGATTTTATCAGCAAACCCGTCAACAAGCTGGAACTCCTGACACGCGTTAGGACTATGTTGAAGTTAAAGCACCTGAGTGACAAGCTCGAACGTACATTGGCATATTTAAGCGAGATAGAAAAACAGACGCAGATAACAAAGTCGGAAAGCTGAGAAAACCGTTTATGCTAAATAGGAAACACCTCTTATGAATAAATCGAATTGCGGATTTAACGATGACAGGTGCGATCAGATTTATGGCCCAAACTGCTTACCCACGGGTTTTCTTCTTTATCCTGCGGCCGTGATATTTATCGGTGCTTGTATAAAAATATGGGTACGCCACTATGCCCGGAAGCCGTAAACATAAGTAGAAAAACAAATAACTTCTTCACCCTGATTTTGCCTTCGGTAGGGCGGTGAAAAAGTCCGGAAACCGTCCTTTAAAATCCAAACAATCGATACAGCACACAAAATCGCCATATAACCCGCCCAAAATAAACGCCAATCCAATCAATTGCAAAAACAACAATCAATACCCTTATTCACTTTGTCGATATTTATACTGCAATAAAAACACGGAAAGTGTGTATAGTGAATCCTCTCTTACAGGACCGGAGAAGGGGTATAGGAATTTAGTAACGGCCTTATGAGTACATTACTCGAAATCCTCGGCAGGGCGATAGCAGTCGACACAGTCGATTTGATAACCTATTGGCTGGATGCGGTCGAGGTTCCGAAAAACGATGCTGAATCCGCTCAATATCAGCAGTTGAACAGAATCATTGAGCTTCTGGGTGAAAAGAAATTTGACGCTGCCCAGGAACAGATAAAGCTCTATCTTTTCGAAATTCCCTCATGTGTTCTTGGACGCATGGCGGCCGCTGTTGTGTATCTGCAAAAGAATCAGATGCAAAATGCCATCGAAGAACTAAACTCAGTCTACCTCCGCCAGCCTAATAACACAATGGCACTTTATGCACTCGGACATTGCTATGAACGGCTTGGAAAGGAGGCTGAGGCAATCGAATTTTATCAGGATTGTCTCAAGTTCAAAAGCTACTTGCAGCTTCCAGCCCAGAGACTTGCCGCGATTTACTTCAAAAACGGCCAGTTCGAAAAAACCATACAGCAGTACGAGCTGTTGAAAAGTGAATATCCCGATGATATATCGATCCTGGTTACGCTTGGCCATTTATATATTGCCGACTCCGAATACGCCAAAGCGATTGACACATTTAATACTGCAATATTATTACATCCTGGCAATTTTTTTGCTGAAGATGATGATATAGACAGGCTTATTGAAGATGGCCAAATCCACACCGCTCTCGAGCTCATTGAGGATATAATGCTGGAGCACCCCGAAAGGCCTGATTTGATTACAAGGCACGCTGACGTTCTTAGTATGTTGGGTGCTACAACCGAAGCTGTTTCGCAGTATGAAGAGGCGATTCGTATCTGCCCTGATTTTCTCGAGGCAACAATAAAGCTCGGAACACAATATTTGCAGCTAAACGCAGAGCGGCCAGCAGCAAAGCAATTCAATAGGGCGTTTGAAATAAATGACAAAATAGTCGACGCGTATATCGGACTTGCAACTGCATATAAATTAGCAGGATCCATCTCAGATGCTGTATCAACCTTGTCCTTGGCGGCGGCAATTCAGCCAAACAGCTCCTTTTTGTTTGCTGAAACGGCTACTCTGCAATTCAAGGAAAGGTTCGGACATAGTTTTCCGTATCCGGATGGTCACGATTCTGCAAATCTTATCGAGGCTGTGATTTGTGCACATAAAAATCAAATTGCTGCAAGACCGCAAAATCCTGATTTATATTATCGACTGGGTATATTGTTGATGAGTGTTGCTCGTTTAGGAGAAGCCATACAGGCTTTTTGTACTGCTTTAGAAATAAATCCGACCTACCACCGTGCCAGAAGTAAACTCGCTGTTTGTCTCTTTGAGACTAATCAGAGAGAGCTTGCTCTAAAGCAACTCACCGCTCCGAACCATCTTGGAAAGGACTCTTTGCAGCTGCACTATAAAGTCGCAATGCTTTATTGCAACAGGTTGAAGTTTGCATCGTCTCTTATGAATCTCGACCGTTTACTCGAGAAAAACTTTGCTCATACGGATGCCACCGTCAACATTTCGATAGTTCTTCAAAACCTGGGTCTGTTAGACAGAGTGACTGTCACCTGGGACAACCTTTCAGACACCGCGAACCAGGCGATAGGACCGAATCCTCCGTTTTTGCCTGGTCAGCCTTGCTGACGTTATATTTACCATCATTCTCACAAAACCATCATCCTGAAATACACACATGCAATCCATACCGAAAACAAATCAAAGGTCGTATGAAACATAACATATCTTATGGGACGTTGGATATTGGATTGCTATCAAAGGTTCGGTTTCAGAGGTTAAAAAAACAACGTTTTCAAAGTTCGACAACCGCCCTTCTGTAAAAGGACATAACATAAGGCTAATCTGTTAGAATGGGTGAAATTTGATTGCGAAATGCCAGAAGATTTTGTTCCTGGTGTTCACTAAAAGAACCCTGGCGTTGAGCGTAAACATCAATCCAGGTTATTAAACGTTCGATGCTGTCGGAATCCAAAATAACATCTTCATGGCCTTTTTTATCTGTAAGCATTTTAAAAATCTTACTCTGTTTGGATGCACAGTAACCTGCGATAGACGCATCCCTTTCAAAGACAAGGTTTTTCAAATCATTATTGGCGTAAGAAAGAAAGTTATCATAGGATTTGCCTGGAGAAAGATCAAAACGAGCAGCCTTAATATTTTCTACTTCCGGATTATGGCAACTCAAACAGTATTTATCCAAAACAGGCTGAACCAGCTTGTCAAAACGTAATGGCCAGGAACCAGGTGGCCCAGGCTTAATCTTTGAAGGTTCACGTAGGGCGGCTAATGGCCGATTTTTAACTGAAGGTGCTAAATCACGGGATTCATGGCAACCAATACACGAAAGTGCCTGGTTCGGCTGAACATAAGTCAGACTGCGCATTGTTTGAATGGCAAATCCTTTTTCATCAAGTGCCTGAAAGAAGATCGAAACACCGGAAGGAGCTCGAAAGTATGCAGAACCGTCTTTTTCAACAGGAACAGTACCCAAGACAAACTTTCCCGGGTCTTCACTCGAAACGCCTAAATTAGGATTATTCATATGTGGCTGTGTCTTGGGCGGAACCCCAATAATACGAAGCCTTTTTATGGAGACTCTATCTATCCCTGCAAGGCCATGGTAAATGTCCTGCAAGAGAAATCGCCCTTCCTGTGGACCATCCCAGTCCACATGACTGGGATGATTAGGAGGCTTTTCACGGGCTCGGACCGCAATAGGGTACATGCTCGATATGTCGGGATCGCGATACAGAAGATTAAGGTTCCCGAATGCATCATAAATGTACAGACCCATAGCGTTCCCGGGATTGGCAGGGTCATCGATACGCATCAACTGGTGCGCCGGGAGCCTGCGGTCGCTCCACCCCACTAAGAAATGCTCCTCAGAAAGAGGATACGGCGCCGCATAATAGCTGTTCGGCCATCCTTCCGCCTCGGGAAAACACACCTCAGGCGTAAGGCGTGTCAATGGTCGTTCGTACTCCGTACCAAGCCTGCGGTCGAGTAAAGCCAGTGAACCACCCGTAATCGAGTGATGCGCAGTGGCCGTAAAAACCAGCTTGCGGGAATTGGGAACCGGCCGGGCCTCGAATATGCACTGTGGCTTCGTCGTATAGTTACCGTATACGAGTTGCGGATTTGTCCCGTCCGAATTTGTCGACCATAAGCTCATAAAATGACCGTTGAATCGGTCAATATAATCCCACCGGGCGTACAGTATTCTCCCATCGCCCGCTATAAAAGGCGTCCATTCGAAATTCTCGAAAGCTGAGATTGCCCGAAGGCCCTTCCCGTCCGCGCCAATCACGTGCAGTGTAAACACTGCTACGGGGCGATGATTGTCACCTCCGCACCGCACATAGCTGTCGGGGTACGTTGTTTTATATGTGGCCGCCGCACTAGCCTTGCCCGCCTGCAGCCATGTCCCCTTCCGCGTTGAAAGAAACAAAATATCACCATTCGGCAAATACCGCGCGTCAAAGTCATCGTAGTAGCCGTGCGTCAACTGCCTCAGACCGCTGCCGTCGATATTCATCTCGAAAATATGGTAGAATGAATCCTCGGGCAGCTTCTCTTTATCAACCTTATTCCGCATGCCGGATACATGTTCATAGTACCTACACCACGCAAACAGAACCTTTTTCCCATCGTATGAAAGCTCAGGTCGAAGAAAATTGCCCGCGGGCCAGCCATTGGTCAGACATTCAAGCCGTGGAGAATCACTTTTAAAGTCTTTTAGAAGATAAATACCTCCTCCCGGCCGCGACCACCACCCGTAGTACTGGTCGCAAATGTGAGGAAACATTCCCGGCGCCCGCTTGGCAAATAAAATAGTATCAAAATCCAGCAGGGGATTCGCCAGTGCCATCCTGCGCACCGCCCGGAGTGCCTCGAAATAAAGTTCACGTTGTTCCTCGTCCGATGTGTTTTCACCCATCCTCTCCAACCGCCCTGCCACCTGCCGCAGTTTTTTCCCCTCCGAATCGACATCGGCCCCAAGAAGCCGCAGGTTTTCTGCCAACTTCAGTCCACGTTGAATAACTTGGTTAGTCTCGTATCCCCCCTTTTGGACATTTTGAGCATGCCAGACGGACCATTGGCTTGTACTGCTCTGCGTAGCCGCCCTGCCTAAAGCTATGTTCTCTTGACTGCCGCGGGGATATATTTCGACCTCATCCAGATGAAAATAGCTCCTGCCCGGCAATTGAAGTCGAACGTAGCGGCCTGTAACATCGCTTAGTCTTACAACCAGCGGTTTTTTGTCTGTATACCCATAGAACGTCGTGCCGTCGTGTTGGTAAACTTGCCTGAAGTTTTTGGCGTCCTCTGATATTAAAACCATCATACGTGAATTCCGCTCGGCAAGGTCACAGCGATTGTAGACTACCATTCGCTCCAACGGCATAGATTTACCAAGGTCTATTTGCCACCATGGCCTCTCTTCATGTTCCGTGTGGAATCCCCACTTGCCGTTTTTAATACCATCGCACCCCCCCGCCGCATCTTGTTGAACTGTCACCTTCTTTCCGCTAATGGCCGGCCCCGTCTTACGTACCTCTCTCTGGCGCAGCCAATCCGCCTCAATTTGTCCGCGAGTAATCACCGCTGCCCCCCTGCTCGGCTTCGACACATCCGGCAAAGCCGCACTGCCTACTGCGGTAAACACTAATACTATTAACAGTGTTTTGAATGATAGTTTCATTAGTGTAATCAAATTGAGCTACTGCCCTGCACTATAAATTGATACCCTGCCTGATCCTGCAATCCAGATATGAATAAGCATAAAATTTGTAATTATTTCAAATGACTGTGTAAAACTTATAGTCCTATAATATGGCCGGTTGGGTCTCGTAGTGAAAGAGGTTTACCTAAAATCTCGTAATGTAAAATAGCTTTTCTAAGCTCATCAGGGTCGGAATAATCAGTCAAAATCTCTGGCAGATACCTGGACCGCGGTAGCTGCCTGGAAACAGCTGCCCTTCGCTTATCCGGAACCTTTTTAATGGTTGTATCAGTAATCTCCGGGAGTATTTCGATTTTAGGTTCGGTTTCAGCCCTGGGGCTCGGTAATACTTTTTCTTTCACCGCCTTCAAGGCGGGAGTCCTCGCGGTCCGTTCGGCTTGAGGTGATACTTTACGAAC
>Ga0209427_10001308_pt1 | contig 28484 bp, 25 predicted proteins | sample DeeMarSWOR136_30_FD_187465 | JGI IMG/M metagenome (GOLD analysis project Ga0209427, IMG submission 187465) | Marine sediment microbial communities from White Oak River estuary, North Carolina - WOR-1-36_30 (SPAdes) (version 2) | ecosystem: Environmental > Aquatic > Marine > Intertidal zone >...
TGGGCACGGAACGTCCACCCGTAAGACTCCAAGGTATCCATTCCCTCCTGGAGACGGGCACCGCCGGAATCGTTGATTCCGACAAAGGGCCACCCCTTCTCCTTAGCGAAATCGAGGGCCCATACAAACTTCTTTCCGTGATATTCGCCAAAGGAACCAGCCATAGAGGTAAAGTCTTCTGAAGCGACCACTACCCATCTACCATTTACCTTTCCATATCCAGTAACAACCCCCTCGGCAGGTACCAGTTTGCCCGCCATGCCAAATGCAGTCTGCCTATGTGTCACAAAAGTACCGACTTCTGTGAATGTCCCAGGATCAAGGAGCATATCAATCCTTTCTCTCGCATTGGTCTGCCCCTTTTCCCGGCGTTTGCCCAGATCCTTCTCTCCTCCCATTTCAAGGACAGCTTTCCTCCGCTTCATATAATCTTCATAAATAGCATCAAACTTTCCCATCAGAAGCCTCCTTTCCTTTACCTCGCTCCAGCCTTAAATTTATGAATTTTTTCACAATATATTTACCAGAAAAAAATTCTAATAGCAAGTAATTTTTTTCTGTTTACTTTTTCGTTTATTTCTGATAAGTTATGGGCTATGAAGATTTCAATTAGAACCCAATTAGCCATACTTTTTTTGGCCCTTGCCTGTTTTATAGGCGTTGTAACAAGTCTCATTGTCAATTCTATTATTACAAGCCAGATTATTCATGAGGCCCAGCAGAGGGTGAAGGAAGATCTCAACACAGCCCGATGGGTCTATGATTCAAAAATAATCGATATTGACCGGACGATTCACTGGACATCGATTAGGCATGTCTTAAAAAGAGGGGCCAAAGAGAGAAATGTTTACTCTGTTCAAGAAGAACTTACAAGATTGATGGCTGAGGAAAGACTCGATTTTCTGACATTGGTAGATCGGAAGGGAATGGTCATCTGTAGATTCCATAATCCTAAAGCATCGGGAGACAGTTTACTCGATGACCCCTTTATCAGGAAGGCATTGGAAAAAAGGGGGATCTCAGGGACTCAGATCCTTTCAGGAAAGGAATTATTGAAAGAGGGAGAGGATTTGGCAGAAAAGGCTTTCTTGCGGTTGATTCCGACTCCTAAAGCAAAACCGGCAGAGAAAGAGGTGGAGAACGCTGGAATGGTACTGAAATCAGCCCATCCGATTATCGATTTTAACGGCGAGCTATTGGGGGTATTGACCGGAGGGGTTCTTCTCAATCGAAATTATGAGATCGTCGATCGGATAAAGAATATCGTTTTCAAGGATGCGAAATATAAGGGGAAAGAAATTGGCACGGCTACCATCTTCCTAGGTGATTTAAGGATATCGACCAATGTGATGGATAAGGATGGAAACAGGGCCATTGGAACTCGGGTGAGCGCGGAGGTCCACGACCAGGTCCTCGGGAAGGGATTGCCTTGGATCCAAAGGGCATTTGTGGTTGATGATTGGTACATTACAGCCTATGAACCTCTTCAGGATATTCAGAATAGAATTGTTGGGATTCTTTATGTGGGACTGCTGGAAAGCAAGTATGCAGTGATGAAGGAAAGGCTGATCCTTCTTTTCTTCTTCTTCTCTATGTCAGGAATGTTGGTTGCCCTTACCGTCTCGTTTGTTCTTTCTTGGAAGATCTTAAAGAAATAATTGTTTGATATTATTTCAAATTTGGATTTTGACATCGATTTGAACTTTGGGCTTTGACCTTCTGCATTACTCTTTCTCATCAGGTCTTGTAGACTCCTTCCCTCCTCTTCCCTTTTTTAGTCCTTTTCTGATACCAGAGATAAGAAGCCAAAGCACAATGACGACGATGCCAATGGCTAAGAAGTTGGGAGCCCCTATCTTTCTTAAGAAATCTGAAAAATATTCAATCGTCTCCAGCATTCCAATTTTTCCGTTGACACAAACTGTTTAACATTTTAAAAAATTGTCATTGAGTGGTCAATGGGTTCACGTTAACAATTAAAAATTATTGAAAATATGCCTAAGGCCCTTTTGATCCATGCCACCGACAATTCTTTGCTTTTGGCTGAGCAACCACCCTTTCCATTTCCTGTACTCGGAGTGATCACGGTTGCTGCGCTCTTCCCTGAGGATTGGGAGGTGGAGGTGATCGACGAAGCAGTAAAGGAAATCCGTTCAGATGTCGAGGCTGACCTGGTGGGCCTATCGACGCTTACCCTTGATGCTCCCCACGCCTATGAACTGGCGGACCACTTTCGAAGAAGGAAGATACCCGTCCTCATGGGTGGCATGCATCCCACAGGTATGCCAGAGGAAGCGCTTCAACATGCCGATGCTGTGGTGGTCGGTGAGGCAGAAGGGATTTTGTACCGCGTCCTTGAAGATTTTCGGACGGGCCAAATGAGAGGAATCTATAAGAGTGAAATGCCCCCGGATCTCAGCAAAGTACCGCGGCCTCGCTACGACCTCCTCCATCCCAAGCAATCCAGGTTTATTCATTCTGTACAGGCCACACGGGGTTGCCCACACAACTGTGAATTCTGCTCTGTTACGCCGTTTTTTGGCCATCAATATCGGCTCAGGCCGGTGGGGGAGATTCTTGCCGATCTTGAAGTATCATTTGAGAGATCGAGTTCAAAGGCGGTTTTTTTTGTAGACGACAACATCGTTGGCGACACGGATTATGCGAAGGAGCTGTTCCGAGCTCTCATGCCTCTAAAAATTAAGTGGGGAAGTTTTGCTTCCGTAGCTATGACTCAAGACCGACAAGTCATGAGACTTGCTGAGAAATCGGGTTGCATTGAGGTTCTTGTCGGTTTTGAATCACTTTCGCAGACTAATTTGGATGCTTCTCATAAATCATGGATGCGAGCAGACCGAATGAGAGAATATATTCGAATTTTCCATGATCACGGAATGATCATCCAGGGGGCATTCGTCTTTGGTCATGATGGCGATCGAAAAGATGTTTTTTGTCGGACGATCGATTTTATCCAAGAGACGGGCATACAGGTACCTGTCTTTGCGATCCTGACCCCGTATCCCGCTTCAAGGTTTAGGGCTAGGCTCGAGAGGGAAGGGAGATTACTCCCGGAGGCCAGGGATTGGAGACTTTACGATGTCTCTCACGTACTTTTTAGGCCTCTTCACATGACGCCGGAAGAACTCGAGGAGGGATTTCTCTGGGCAAGGAAATACTGCGCGGCACCGCGAACTATCTTTGGAAGGATGTTCCATGCACCGCGAACCAACTGGCTCACAGCCCTCGGCCTCAACTTCTCCATGCGCTCTAGAAGGATGCGTCAGATCAAAGAGCGTTGGCCCCGCTCTAAAGGCAAACTCTCCCGTCCCGCCACCTGGTAAGAAGATCAGCTATTCATAAAGATTCTTATTCTCTGCTTCCACCCCTAGTGATGGGGCCGTTTGAAGAGAACCCAAAAAGTCGTTCCGCCGGATCGCTTGCATCCTTCTAAGCCGTTGATATAAGGACAGGACGATATTCTGCCACAGCAATGATCGAGATGGGAAGGGAGGTAACGGCATCTACTGCTTTCAAAGGAAATATCAAAAGCCCCTTCCTCAGAAAGAATCTTCAGTCGCATAAGTTCCAAGCCCTTCCCGCCAGCTTCAAAGTCAAAGGGTTTCTTGGTGGAATACTCTTCGGTTTCCTGAGTGTGATGGAAGCCTTGAAAGATGAACTCTCTATCGCTTGGCAGAATCCCCACTCCGTGGTCCTGAACCTGCAAAAGCGTGCCTGAAGGGTGTTGGGTTAAGGAAATGATGATTTCGCCCCCATCGGGGGTGTTTTCCACGGCGTTCTTGACCACGGTTCGGAGGATCTTTGCAAGCATTTTGGGATCAATCACATCCGTTTCGATTGCCTCCAGCTTCGTGAGTAAAGTGACTTGCCGATGAGAGATTTCCTTGCGGAGAGCATCGATGGTCTTCTGGATGGCTGAATCCACCTGGAGAGGCTCAGGTTCATATTTTTGTGGAACGACAATCTCCTGCATGATGACCTGTAAATCTCTGAGGCGATCCAGATGCCGTTGAATTCTCTCTATCTTCTGTTCCCTAAGGGGTTGGGGCAGGTTATCCCGGCTCATTTGCTGCAATGAGGCTTGCATAATGACCAAAGGGGTCAGCAATTCGTGAGACAGGTGATCAACAGCCCGTCGCCTGGCACGCTCAAGGGATTTGAACACGGTGATGTCCCGAAGGATGACGGACATCCCTGCGGGATTACCCTTATGATCGTGATAACAGGATGCACTGATGCTCACATCCAGAGTACTCCCGTCTTTTGCATTCCGTTGGGTCTGAAAGCCTCTGATTGCCATCCCTTCTCGAACCACTTGGTCAAACAGGATCGCTTCAGAATCTCGCTCAGACTCAGGAACAAAGGGAATTTCCCCACGTTTGACCTCTTCCTCGGTCCATCCGAAGACGCGGGTAAAAGACGGACTCACATATTGGGCTTTCCCCTCCGAGTCGTAAATCATGATCGCGTCAGCGGATGAGTTCAGGAAAGAGAGGTAAAGCTCTTCCCGTCTTTTGGATTCTTCGTACAACTTTCGGTAGCTTTCCTCACTCTCCTGAAGCCTCTCTTTGGCACGCTTACGAGCAATCTCAACAGCGGCAAGATTCCCGAATAGAAGCAGGGTGTCCAGATCCGTCTTCGGGAAATGGGACTTAGTCCTGTTAAAAGCAAAGAGAACTCCGTAATTGGTTTGACCTATCTGAATCGGCACAGCAATGCCGGAGATCAGACCTTCCGCACGTGTGATGCCATTGACATCGGCTCCTATCTCTTTGAAATAGTCCTCTACAATAATCCATTTGCCGCTTTGAGCGACCCTCCCTGCCAGTCCGCGCCCCATAGGCACGCGCAATCTCTTAAATTTCTCCGTCACGAGACCTGAGTAGATATGCCAGCGAAGTTCATCTGTTTTTTCGTCATGGAGTGCAATGAAAGAGGTATCTGTGCCCAGGATCTCTCTGGTTTTCTGAACGACCAGACTCAAATTCTCGTCAAGGCTGCGCTCGGTAATCATAGCCATTGCCAAGGCATAGAGGCCTTGGAAGATCGTCAGCTGCTTTTCGAGATCACGCTGAGCACGTATTCGCTCGGTAATGTCAATCAGGGTGCCTAACACGGCAGGGCGCCCGCGATGTTCAATCCGTGAGCCGTAGACCTCTACCTGGACGAGTTCCTGATTTTTCTTCAGCCCACGGAATTGGGAATGGACAGACTCCACCTCTCCGGATATTCGCCTTCTGATATTTTCTTCCACCCAGGGCCGATCTTCAGGAAAGACGATCGCTGTCGCTCCTAAGTGGTTGATCATTTCATCCGCTTCATAACCAAATATCTCTGCAAACTTCGGGTTTACATACCTGAGGAGATCATCCTGTATCAGATAGATCCCAACTACTGATTTTTCCGCAAGGGTACGAAACTTGGCCTCGGATTCCTTCAATTCACCGGCGACCGATTCTTGCTCCTCTTTGCAGGACTGCAGTTCAGCAATGGCCGCGCGCATCTCCTCGACCTGTTTGAGAAGTTCTTTGTTGGTTTTGTTCTTCATGGCTGGACTCATCATTAAGATAGCATATTACAATAATTTGTCAAAAATGTAGATCTCATCGCTCTATAGACAAACTCAACCGCAACGCATCCTGATAAAAATTTTAAGCTGACGGTGTAACCTTTTGATGACCATTTTCGTCTAATAAGTGAAATCTAAGATAAGGGAGGAAAAAGCCATGGATGAGAAAACAGAGATTCCCACGTGTATAGGAGCGGCCACAGCGGCGAACTGTATTCCCTGCTTTGAGTATTACTTTGGAAAAGCGCAGGCGGCGGGGATCTCCGATGAAGAGATTCGGGAAGCGACAGATCTTGCTAGCCAAGTGAAGAAAGGGGCTTACATGGCGTTGAGAAACAGCATATCGAATCTCATGAGTCGAGAAAAGGAGTATCCTATGCCCTGCGAAAGACCTGAGGGCAGATCTTGCTGTGGATAGCCCGAAAAGGACTTAGCGATGGGTCTCTTGGAGATTCATGCGCCCTATTGTGCAGAAATAAAGCGGTACTGGATGGATGGAGAAATGGAAAGCGTTGAGGACTTGTTGGAGGAATTTAGGGATGCAGGAAGAAAAAAAGAGACCACTTGTGGTTGATGTTCGCTGACCTCAGAAAAGATTTTGACGAAATTGAACGCAGCGCTCATAAGAACTTTTCCACTAACCGAATCACCTGGCCCGCCTGATCTCTCTTAGCATGTTGAATCTTGAGGTCTTCGATCTGATTCTTCATCACCTAAAATGGTAAATAGATACCATGAACTTCCTTGCCTGAGGTGGCCCCGAAGTTTATCTCTGACTTCCAAAATGATTCACCTCTATGTGTTATTTCAAAGGATAACACGAACCGTCCCCGAAAAACCTATCAAGAAGAAGAAATTCTCATGAGAATTCTCATTGACAGCCTGTTCGTAATTTAATACACTTCAGTTGTTATTTGGGCCATTGGTCATTAACCCTTAGCAAAGAGGGGGACATGATCTGCGAAAGAGATTAGACCCCATTTCTCTGAAGAGAGTGGGGTTTTGTGTTTTTGTTTGGGGGATACATTGGGGGATACAAACGAGAGAAAAAACGAGAAAGAGACTTTTCATGAAAGGATGACCGGAATGGAGGACTATACCACAAGTGAAAAATATCTGACCCATTTGATGAGGATTTATTCCATTCTATTTTTAGTTGTGGGCTACGTTTTTCTCCTCTTCCCCTGGTTTACCCTCGAAGCGATCGATAGGCTGAGTGAAAGCCCGATCCTTTTGTGGTTCGTGGGCGGAAACCCTCTCTTCAAATGGTTGGGGTGGGAACTTCCTCATGGGAAGGTGAATGCCCAGGCTACCCCTGCGGAATACTTCTGGGTCTTTCTCAGCTTTTCAATGATGATGACCATTGCGGCCTGCTCCTATGTCGCCTCAAAAGACATTCGGAAAAACAGGTCGGTCATCGTCCCTCTCATTCTTTCCAAGCTTGCCTCTTCTCTTAGCGCGTTCACATTTTATTATTCCAGAGGCATCTTTGCCCATCTCGCCATTTTCATTTCCGATTTTCCTCTGTTCCTCCTGACCCTTTACCTCTATCTGAAAGCCCACACGGGCCGCGTTCCTGAAGTTTATCAATCGTGGAAGATTGAGAAAGATAAATACCGGGAGATGTGCATCGGTAGTGAAAAGACAAAGGTTGCCTGTATCCATGATGAAGATAAATTCAGGGCATTGGGTCAAGTTCTTGAAAAAACGGGTTTCTACGACATTTTGGAAAGAAAATGGAAGGACTCTGGCAAGAAGAAAGAAGATTTTCTTATTGCGGTGAAACCGAACTTCATGATGACTTATAACAAAATTGACGAAAGTACATATACGGACTGTCAACTCGTTGAGTATCTTCTTAATAAACTCCATGACAGAGGGTATACAAGGTTAGCCCTCGTCGAATCGAGAAATACCTATGGCCTCTATTTTGAGAAGAGGGAAGTAGAGGAAGTGGCAAAGTATGTGGGCTATCAAGGTAAAAACTATAGGATTTGTGACTTGACCCAGGAGATGGAGGAGTTTGACTACGGGGGTCCCTTTGGTCGCCACTATGTGGGACGGACCTGGCGTGACGCGGACTTCAGAATATCTTTTGCTAAGAATAAGACCCATAGTTTCTCTTATTATACGCTCGCCCTCAAGAACATCTATGGGACCCTTCCTTTGGAAAACAAGCTTCTTGAATATCACAAGAAGAGGGAGTTCGACTGGCCAACCATAGAGTCTCTCAAACACTTTCCTGTCCATTACGGACTCATCGATGCCTTCATCAGTGCGGACGGCCCTATGGGCGTCATCTCCGATGTCAGGCCGAACCTGACGAAGACCCTCATCGGAGGAGAAAAGATAGTAGCCGTCGATTGGGTAGGGGCGCAAAAGATGGGTTTGAATCCCCTAAAGAGCCGTTTTATGAAGATTGGGGTCCGTGAGTTCGGTTCTCCTGAAGGTAAAATAGACCTGATTGGGGACGATACGCCCTATCATCCTTGGAAAAATGTCCATCCTTTTTTGACGGATATCCTCGCCCTGGCAGAAGAGTGGTGGGTTCTAAGCCACAGCTTCATGGCGACGTTTATCTTTGCCGAGGATTATTTTCCTCGCAAGGCAATGAGCATCGTTTTCAGGTTCTTTCGATGGCTCATTCTTCCCATTCTGCCTCTCTTTTTCAGAACAGAGCACAGGCTGAGAAAGTCGAGAAGGAGGCCATAGATGGAAAAGAACGATAAGAATCTGTTTAAGATCCTCCTCCTCTTAGGTCTTTCAGCATTGCTACTCGTCTCTGCAGTTCTGGAAGGATACACCAGCTACCTGACCGGTTATCTCATGGCTTTTTTTGCCGCCGTATTAGCTGGCTCCATGGTAACGGCTTTTACAATTTGCACCGTACACATTGTCGGCCTTATCCTCTTCGGATTTGTCATCGGTTTTTTAACTCAGGCCATTGGAATCACTTCCGATCTATGGTGTTACGACTGTACGTTCATCTTTGCCGCCTTTTCATGGTCCCTTGCAGCCGTCACCATGGAGGGAATCTCCAGGATCATTCAATATAGATTGAAAAGCTTAAGAGATCCTCCATTGAATGTGCTCATGATCCTTGCCTTATTGGCTACCCTTCTCGTCACTCTTGCTTTACAGGATCACTTGAAGTACGCGAAGTACCGTCCAGCTCCTGAAGCATGGAAGAAGAAACAGGAGTCTGGAATTCAAGATACATGCTTCATTAATCAAGGGATGCCTGAAAAAGGATCCGAACAGTTCAAATGGAAGCTTGAGCCCAATGAACCTTTCTGGATTTACTACATCTCACTGGCGGGCTTCGCCATCCTGATGCAAGCCCGAATCCCTTTTACGCAACTTCTGAGCTTGATATTGGCTGCGTGGATCATGGGAGGGATCAGTGAATGGATGGGAGCTACAGCAAGATTATGGCATTTCAGAACAGAGGCCTTTCCTCCTCTCTTTCTTGTCCTCGGATGCTGGCCTCTGGAGTTCCTGGTCATCCGCGGCTTAGCCACTCGACTGAAGGGATCGGTAGTCCTTCAATAATCGTTGAAGGTTATTTAGTTCAATAAGCGGAATCATGCGGGGAATGAAGGGGATTCGAATAAAATAGACCTAATCCTCATCGCAAATTGACTTTTTGCCCGAGGTTTAAAAAAATACGTAGAGAAAATCTGACGGCCCTATAATATTATCATGGCAAATTGGTACAAAATCGTCATTCCCATAGCTGCAGTAGTTTTAGGATCTTTTCTAGGGATATTGCGCCAAAAACTTTTTTCACATGAGTGGTCGGATGGCTGAATTCAAGAATGAGTTTTCTTGGTCGAAAACGAGAGACGAGATCTTCAGAACCTGTCCCAGGCAGTACTGGTTTGCGTATTACGGGTACTGGAACGGATGGCTTGAGGATGCGCCTGAGAGAACAAGACAGATTTATATTCTGAAGAATCTTAAGAACCGGCAGGTCTGGGCAGGAGAGAAGGTCCATGAGTGTATCCACAGAAGCCTCAATAATATCAGAAGGGGGATCAGGGTCCTTCCTGTGGAGGAGATTGTTTCCGTTACACTCGATCAGATGAGGGCTGAATTCCGTTCTTCGAGGGAGAAAAACTATTTAAAGAATCCCAAGACCTGTGCTCTTTTTGAACATGAATACGGTATCGTGGTGACGGATGAGCAGTGGAGGGAGACAGCACAGAATGTCGAGGCCTGCCTCCGAAATTTCTATGCCTCGGATATTTATGCTGGCTTGAAATCCCATCAAAAGGAAGGATGGCTGGAAGTGGAGGAGTTTTCATCCTTTTATCTGGATGATGTGAAGATCATGTTGGCTATTGACTGCGCCATCAGAGAAGGAGAAGATATTTATATCTATGACTGGAAGACAGGGAGAAGTATCTCCGAAGACCTTCCGGTTCAGCTAAGCTGTTATGCCTTCTACGCCATCGGAAAATGGAAGATCCCTCCAGAACATCTTAAGATTATCGAATTCAACCTTCTTTTTAATAAGTCTAACTGGTTCACTACCTCCCAAACCGAGATTGGAAGTATCAAGGGTTACATCAGAGGAAGCATAAAGGACATGCAGTCCCTCTTAGGAGACATTGAGAATAACATTCCAATGGAGGAGGAGCACTTTAGCAAGGTTGAGGATGAAAGGGTGAGCCTCCGTTGCAACTTCAAAAAAATCTGTAAGCCATAAAGCGGAAAGAGAGCCTGCCTTCGGAGGAAGGTCATGGAGGAAAATCATGGAGTTCGAATCGCTTTTAGTCAACCGAGGTTCCTTTTCAAAAACAATCTTGGGATTGACATAAACTGTTTTTTGTATAAGAATCTATTTAAAATTTAAAGGATTATCGGAGATGTCTTGTGGGACGTACGGGATCGAAGTTGAAAAGTAAGGGACTTTTGCTGGGAATCTTTTTTGTCATTCTCCTTTTTTCAAATACCTCTGTCTATGGCCAGTGGTCAGTGGTTGATCCTTCGACCCTGCCAACGATAAGTTCAGATTGGGGGCTTGAAAGTATTCACTTTACCTCCTCGAACAGAGGATGGGCCATAGGAAATGATTTTTTTAATCAGGAAGGTGTTCTACTGTTCTATTCGGACGGCGAATGGATGCACATTTCTTCCCCTTCGGTAAGCACAAATTGGGACCTTCGCAGCGTCCACTTTCCTTCACTTACTGAGGGGTGGGCTGTGGGAACTGATTTCGTAAATAAAAGAGGGGTCCTGCTCCGTCATACCAGTGGAGCATGGACTTCTGTTCCCCCTCCAGGCGTCAGCACAGATTGGGAACTTTCAGGGGCCCACTTCACGTCTTCTACAGAAGGATGGGCAATAGGACGAGATGTTTTTGCTAGTACAGGAGTTTTACTTCGTTACCTAAACGGTGTTTGGTGGCCTTTATATCCTCTTCCGCCCGTTAGTACAGACTGGGAACTCTTTGGTATTCACTTCACCTCTTCCACCCAAGGATGGGCTGTGGGAGGGGATTTCATAAATAACACGGGAGTTTTGCTCAGTTTTGCTAATGGGGCTTGGACATCGATCACTCCTCCCGATCTTCCAGATGCAAGTTGGTTACTGTCAAGCGTCCATTTCACCTCTTCGACTGAAGGATGGGCTGTGGGCGAGGATTTAGCAAACAATAGAGGGGTTATCCTGCATTACAGGAATGGAGTTTGGACGGCAGTTCTTCCGCCTGATCTTCCTGATGTGAGTGCGGATTGGGCCCTGTCCAGCGTTCACTTTGTTTCTCCTACGGATGGCTGGGCTGTCGGGCAGGACTTCGCGAATCATACGGGGGTTCTGCTCCATTACGATGGTACAAAGTGGACATCCGTCATCCCTCCGGATGCAGGAACAGATTGGGGACTATTCGGTCTTCACATGATCGCCTCGAATGATGGGTGGGCAGTAGGACAAGATGTTGATGGGTTAAATGGAAGGGGAGTCCTATTGAGGTACTCGGTCCCTGACATTTCAGTCATTCCCGTGAATGTAAACTTCGGGAATCCAACCATAGGGTCGTATCGCGAAAAAATAGTGAACATAACGAATAACGGGAATGGAAATCTCGTCCTTGGCACGATTACCGATCCTGCTCTTCCTTTTACCAAGAGATTGGACAATTGTTCAGGGAAGACCCTTGCGCCACTGCAGAAGTGTACACTGATCTATCGTTTTCAACCAACTTCGGAAGGCACCTTTACCAGCAATTCAAACATACCTTCTAATGATCCGGATGAGAACCCTGTCACTGTGGCTTTGAGCGGAACTGGCGTCGCCGGTCCCCCTCTGTTCATCGATTTGCTCGAACCTGCAGATGGGACAAATTTCACTGCCTGCTCCTCTTTCAATCGGCCCTTGTTCCGCTGGGATCCCAGCGAAGCGTTTAGACCCCTTAAGATTCAATTCTCCTCACAGGATTTTACAGAAGTCTCCAAAGTGGTTAGAGGAAGATATGGGGTTAACGAGCTTCAAATTGGAGCCCGGCCGTGGAATGCGTTGCTTCGCCTTCCCGGGTCCACCGGCGGCACAGTCTACTGGAAGGTGGTGGGGACGAGAACAGACAGAACAAAGGTGGAAAGCAGGATCTTCTCCTTTATCATTGACGGGCCCCTCCCGGTCGGGAATCCTCAGATTGTGGATACAACGAAGTCAACCCTCCCCACCATCTCCTGGGAGAATAATTGCGCCAAGAGGTTCACGGTCTGGTTTGGAGACAATCCCGACTTCACGCTCCGCACTACGAGGAAGAGGTACGTGAGCTTTGTTGATACGGACCCTACAGACAATGGGGGAACGTTTGCAGTGACCCTCACACCAAGGCAGTGGTCGGCTGTCAGAAATGTGGTGTCTAACACATCTGGTTCGACAATTTATTGGTATGTCAACTCCCGGGATCATCTGAGGAGACGCAGTAAGACCGGTGTGATGAATTTCATTTTGACTGATTGATCATGAACCCCTTGTCTTTTATGCGATGAGATTTCTATCTAAGCTTCGGTACTGGATGGCTTCTGAGAGATGAGCTGGCAGAATATTTTCTTGGCCCTCTAGATCGGCAATCGTCCGAGCCACCTTTAATATCCTTGTGTAAGCCCTTGCGCTCAATCCGAACTTATCGATGGCCGTCTCCAATAACCTCTGACTGGTTTCATCAATCTGGCAATACTTCTTGATATGCCGATTGGTCATCTGGGCATTGCAGTAGATCTTCATCCCTCTGAATCGTTCAAGTTGGATTTTTCTGGCTTGATCGACCCGCTTTTTGATCTCCCGGGAAGACTCTCCTGAAGCACGGCTAGCCAGGTCCCGGTACTTCACAGCAGGGACCTCGATATGGATATCGATGCGGTCCATCAAGGGGCCAGAGATCTTTGATCGATAGCGTTGAATCTGGGGTATGGTGCAGATACATTCATTATTGGGATCGCTATAGTAACCACAGGGACAGGGATTCATGGCAGAAACCAGCATAAACCGGGCAGGGTAGGTAAGGGAGGTTGCTGCGCGAGATATAGTAACCCTCTCTTCTTCCAAAGGCTGACGCATGACCTCTAAGACATTCTTTTTAAACTCCGGTAGTTCGTCTAAGAAGAGGACACCATGGTGAGATAGACTCACTTCTCCTGGTTTTGGGATTTGTCCCCCTCCGATCAATCCTGCATCGGAGATGGTGTGGTGAGGATTGCGGAAGGGACGGGTGACGATGAGTGAGCTATCCGCTGGAATCAATCCCATGACACTGTGAATCTTTGTTGTTTCGAGGCTCTCTTCGAAATTCATATCCGGCAGGATCGTCGGAAGGCGTTTTGCAAGCATTGTCTTTCCAGAACCTGGTGGGCCGATCATGATGACGTTATGGCCACCAGCAGCTGCTACTTCCAGGCATCGCTTCACATGCTCCTGACCTTTCACATCGTTAAAATCAACCGGGTAGTTTTGCTCTGTTCTAAAGATTTCGTCGAGGTCGACTTCCACGGGGTCGATATGAAGAGCTCCATTCAGAAACTCGACGCAGTCGGAGAGGTTGTCCAAAGACAGGACTTCTATTCCCTTGACGACCGCAGCCTCTCTGGAATTTCCTCTCGGAAGTAGAATCCCGCGGAGACCTGCATCCCTTGCAGCCACGGCAATCGGAAGGGTCCCCTTAATGGGCTTCACCTGCCCATCGAGAGAGAGCTCACCCAAGATAAAAAATTGATCGAGTTTTCTCTTCTGAACTACTTCTGTAGCAGCCAAAATGCCAATGGCCATGGGAAGGTCGAAGGCGGCGCCCTCTTTCTTGATATCGGCTGGAGCGAGGTTAACTGTAATCCGCCGGGAAGGAAAATCGTAACCGCAATTCTTGACGGCTGCCTTAACCCTGTCTTTTGACTCTTTAACCGCACCCTCTGGAAGCCCAACCGTAGCAAAGGCAGGAAGGCCTTGAGCGATATCCACCTCCACCTCTACCATATAGGCATCAATTCCAAAAACCGAGCTGCTCAAAACCCGCGCTAACATGGGGTTTATTTATATCAGAATGATGACAGTCCGACAAGTAAAAATCTCAGCCAAAAAGTATAAAGGGACTTCGAACTTATTACATTAAATCTGATTGAAAAAGATTATGATTTATGAGATAAGACAAACGGGAAGAGGTTTACTATGGCTAGCAAAAGAGTGACGCAATCTTTTGGGAATGAATCACGATTTTTTTATGGCTATTTCGTCGTGGGAGCTTCTTTACTTATTATGTCGACAATGTGGGCTGTATATTACGCCTTTGGGGTCTTTTTTAAACCGGTTCTGAATGAGTTTGGATGGACAAGAGCCGTGACATCAGGTGCGTTCTCACTTGCTTCCATTATGAATGGCTTGCTGACCGTTGCGATGGGGGCGCTTACAGATAAGTTTGGCCCTCGGGTGGTGATGACCTTTTGCGGCCTACTCTTGGGTCTGGGTTTTATTCTAATGTCACAAATAAACACTGTTTTGCATCTATATCTATTTTACGGAATATTAGTGGGTGCTGGGATGAGTGGTTCCTTTATACCACTATTGTCAACTGTAGCAAGATGGTTTCTCAAGAGAAGAGGGTTGATGACGGGAATTGTTGCAGCTGGCACTGGAGTGGGGGCCTTGATCGGTGCACCGGTGGCCAGTCGGTTTATTGCTATTTACGGCTGGCGTGTATCTTACGCCATTTTAGGTAGCATCGTTTTGTTAATTGTTGTTCTATTTGCTCAGTTCATTAAGAGAGATCCAATTCAGGTCGGCCAAGTACCCTACGGTGGAAATCAGATAGAACAAAGCCGGTTGGATCTAAGAAGTAATGGATTTTCGTTGAAAGAAGCGGTTTATACTCCCCGATTCTGGGTGTTTTTCGCTACGGCTTTCTGCTATGGATTTTGCGTGTTTACTATCATGGTCCATATTGTACCCCATGCTATTGGGTTGGGAATGTCAGCCGTTAGTGCTGCCAACCTTTTAGCTATAATTGGGGGTTTAGGTATTCTCGGAAAAGTTATGTTGGGCAGAGCAGGTGATATCTTTGAAAGTAGGCAATCTTTGCTTCTTGGCTTTATTCTTATGTCAGCGGCCTTGATCTGGCTGGTACCAGCAAAGACGGCATGGATGTTGTTTTCGATAACGGGTATTTTTGGATTTGCCTATGGGGGATGTGCTGTATCACATTCTCCCCTCGTCGCAGACCTATTTGGATTAAGATCCCATGGTTTGATTTTCGGAGTTATTGGTATTGGCGTTGCCATTGGAGGTGCGGTGGGGCCATTACTGGCTGGCTACATATTCGATGTGACTAAGAGCTATCAGATGGCTTTCCTACTCTGTGCGATGTTCAGTTTTACAGGTATTATATTAACTCCATTTTTAAAAATGAAGAAAGGTTAACAAAAAATCTTCTATCCCTTTCGGTCTGTTGAACAAAACCATAATTTAATTCTTTCAAATACCTCTTCGTTCCGAATTCTTTTAAATTGAAGATCGACTGGAGCGAGGCTAAGCGTGATCCGCCTGGAAGGGAAGTCGTAACCGCAATTCTTGCGGGCTGCCTTTTGAAATTCACATCGCCCCCACCATGAGACGGAGGGTTACAAGATTGTGCCTTTCCTTGAAATTTTTATCCAATTTTCTCCTCCGTCAATTTTTTTTCACCGGTAGCGGTGCCAATGATTATTAAGGATTATCCGAAAGTTACAGGGATCTATCTTATTCGTTGCGTTTTAGGCACATTTTTTGCTACCGATAGTTATACTATGATTGCGCAACCTAGCAATATCCTCGGCCTTGATAAAGAAATCCCTCCTGAACCCGTAGGGAAGGTTACACATGGTGCCGAAACCGATCAAGACCTCTCTATCACCAACAAAATTCCTTCTAATATGAACCATAAAGTTGACCGCACCAATCTTGGACCCGGCCTTCTGGATAAGATCGATAGCCCTATCCATATTTTTTCAGTTTCAGCAGCCGCCCTGTTGCTCTTCCTTTTCTTGTGGTTCCTCCTGAAATCGCTTTAAAATTTTGAAAAGCTGGATCCATAAAATTTAGCTATTTTCCCAGGCAATAATCCGTTTGTTTTATTGTCTTTTAAACCTTGACAAGAGATAAAGTCGTCGTCATACTGGAAGGGAAATAGAATGATGGACGACCAACTACAGACGAATAACGGATAACCATTCAGGAATAACGGAGGGGTGGAGATGAACATTTTATGGATCGTCAATACGAATACATTTCTGTTGGTGATTCTGATCATCATGGTTTCCTATCTCACGACGCAGTTGAACGCATTAATCCGTTGGCTAAAAAGGGAATAAGACTTTCAATGGTGAATTGCGAATTGCGGAATTAAGATGAGGATGTCAAGAGGTAAAATGTAAACGCTATGCGCTTTGCCCTCTGCGCTATGCGGTTGATCATTTGATTTTCCAGGTGGTGCCGAAAGCCGTGTCTTCCAGAACGATTCCCTTGGATAAAAGATCTTTTCGAATCCCATCAGCTTTTTCCCAATTTTTTCCTTTTCTGGCTAAATTTCTCTCCTCAATGGCTCGAAGAATTTGTTCCTCTGAAAGACTTAGTTTTTTAAGCCCTTCCTGTCTCTGATCCATTAAATATTTCTCCGGATCTCCTTGGAAAAGCCCGAATATCCATCCCATTTTTTTGAAGTGATTAAAACCCTGTTCTAGCGCTGAGATGATCGCTTCGGTTCGACTGCCTTTTGAAAGGTCTAAAAGGCTATTCAGATGTCTTTGAAGATCATAAAAATATCCTAGAGCCTGAGCCGTATTGAAATCATCATCCATGGCCTCTTCGACGCGGGCCTGGAAGGATTCAATGGCTTGATGGCAGCCTTCGATTACAGACACGCCCCCACCTTTACCCTGTGGAGTATCTTTCATGACTCCACGGGGCAAGCCCTCCCCGCTCGAGGAGGAGGGAAGGGGAGGGGCCTGTGGAGAAATAGGTTTCTTCAGTTCTTCCTGAATCTGCCCTAATGTTGTATAGAATCGATCTAATGCCGTCTTGGCTTCCGAGAGATTATCCAATGAGAAGTCTACAGGACTTCGATAATGGTGAGAGAGGAGGAAAAGCCGGAGTACCTCTGGACGCCAATCCTTAAAGATCTCTTTAAGTGTCAAGATATTCCCCAGAGATTTCGACATCTTTTCTTTATTGATATTTACAAAGCCATTATGAATCCAGTATCGGACAAAAGGTTTACCTGTAGCAGCCTCGGACTGGGCGATTTCATTCTCATGGTGAGGGAAGACAAGGTCTTTTCCCCCTCCATGAATGTCGAGCGTCTCACCGAGATATTTCTGGCTCATCACGGAGCATTCGATATGCCAGCCCGGCCTCCCTTTTCCCCATGGGCTCTCCCAGAAGGGCTCTCCAGGTTTGCTCGCCTTCCAGAGAGCGAAGTCGAGAGGATTCTCTTTCTTTTCGTCGATCTCGACCCGGGCGCCTGCCTGCATCTCTTCTAGGTTTCTCTTGGAGAGTTTTCCATAATCTTTAAATCGTTCAATAGCGAAGAAGACATCGCCGCGGCTCTGATAGGCATATCCTTTCTCAACCAGGATTGAAATTAACTTAATCATTTCTGGGATGTGTTCGGTGGCTTTCGGTTCGAACTGTGGTTTTTCCAAACCGAACTTCCCCATATCGATATTAAACTCATCAATATATTTTTCAGAAATGGCTTTGCAATCCACCCCCTCTTCATTGGCCCGTTTGATGATCTTGTCATCGATGTCTGTAAAGTTTCGAACGAAGGTCACCTCATATCCGCGGTATCTTAGATAGCGATAGATCGCATCGAATACGACCGCGGACCGGGCATGGCCAATGTGGCAGAGGTCATAGACCGTGACCCCGCACACATACATCCCAATTCGTTGATCCTGGAGTGGAACGAGATCCTCTTTCTTTCCTGTCATCGTGTTGTAGATACGAAGAGCCATATAGTAACCCTCAAATCCGAAGTTCGAATTCCGGAATCCGAAACCAATCCCAGGTTCCAATCAACTAATTTTCAAAACTTTTCTGATTTTCCAGTTTCGCGTTTAGTGCTTTGGTCATTTGAAATTGTTTCGAAATTCGTGCTTCGAAATTCGAAATTCTCTCTTTAAGAGAGCTCTAGCGCCATTTGCAATCGACGAGCAATCCTTTCCTTTCCGAGGAGGGGAATTGTTTTTGCCAGTTCGGGCCCTTTCATTTTCCCTGTGATCCCTGCCCGCAGGGGTGAAAAGAGGTTTTTACCCTTCCGCCCAGTTTCTTCTTCCAGTTGAGAAAGCAAGGACGGCCACCCATCGGTCGTTATTTCAGGGAAGGACTCGAACACGTGAAGGGCGCACGGGAGGGCTTCTCGATTTTTGGGATCAGAGAGCACCGCTCGAGCTTCATCCTCAAAGAAGAATTTTTCATCGAAGAAGATACCCAAATATTCCTCAACCTGGGAAAAGACAACCAGATTCTCCTTTAACACACTAGAAATCTGTTTAAGGTAATTTTGATCGATCTGATGGATGGGAACGCCTGCCTTTACGAGATAAGGAAGCAACAGTTCGGAAAGCTGATCCTCATTTTTTTCTCGTAGATAGATGCTATTCAGCCACTCCAATTTTTTCCGGGAGTGGATGGGAGCATTTCTCGATAGGGCAGAGAGGGAAAATTCCTCGATAATTCTTTCCATAGGGAGAACCTCCTCTCCGGAAGGAGGAGTCCAGCCTAAGAGCACGAGGTAATTCAGAAGGGCCTCTGGCAGGAATCCCTCGTCTCGATATTGGGAGACAGCAGTGGCACCGTGACGCTTGCTCAACGGAGATCGGTCTGAACCGAGGATGAGAGGGTGGTGAGCAAAGATGGGGGGCTGCCAAGCCAGAGCCTGATAGACCAGAATCTGTCGTGGGGTGTTGGAGAGATGGTCGTCCCCTCGAATCACGTGAGTAATCTGCATGTGATGATCATCAATGACGCAGGCAAAATTATAAGCTGCCATCCCGTCCGACCGGAGGATGATGAAGTCGCCGATTCCCTCTGCATCGAAGTTCATCCTCCCATGGACAATGTCTTCAAAAATGATCGAGCCTCTCTTCACATGAAATCGGAGGACCGGGCGCTGGCCTTCCGATTCCATTCTTGAGATCTCTTCTTCGGAAAGGGAGCGGCATCGCCCATCGTATCGAGGCATCTTTCCCTTTGAGAGCTGTTCTTTCCGGAGAGACTCCAGTCTTTCAGGAGAGCAGTAACATTTGTAGGCTTGGCCCTCTCGAAGCAAGCCTTCTGCATGATCAACATAGAGGGAGAGGCGTTCAGATTGTCGATAAGAGCCAACGCGTCCTCCCCGGTCAGGGCCTTCTTCCCATTGAATTCCAAGCCATCGCAAGTCTTCAAGGATGTGCTCAATAGAGATGTCGGCTGACCTCTCCGTGTCTGTATCCTCTATTCGTAGGATGAAGGTTCCTCGGTGGCGTTTTGCAAAGAGATGATTGAAGAGAGCAGTCCGAGCATTTCCGATATGGAGAAGACCGGTAGGGGCAGGAGCGAATCGGACCCTAACACCTGAATTCATGTGTCACTCTCGGACCACGGAAATCAACATTGGTCTAAGGGTTAGGCTCAGGAGACCAGTTTGCGTACTTGCCGGTAGGCAGGGCATACAGTGAGAAGGTTAGGTGAATTTTTTTACCAACAGCACAACCTATCGACCAAACCGGCATCTTTGCACCCCTACCCTTCGACATAAACTTTCATTTCTTACGTCTGTACAGAGCTCGTCCTTGGTGCTTAAACGCCTTCCTCAACCGAGGCCACGGCATAAGCAGCGATTCCTTCTCCTCTGCCAGTGAACCCTAATCCTTCAGAGGTCGTGGCCTTTACATTGACCCTTTCTGGTTCGATTTCTAGAACCCCTGCAATCTCTTTCACCATCCGGGGGATGAAATCGATGAGCTTTGGGCTTTGGGCGACAATCGTAGCATCAAGATTGAGGAGGCGAAACCCTTTTCCCTTCAACTTGTCTAACACCCTCCTTAACAGCACAGTACTCCTGATCTCTCTGTATTGGGCATCCGTATCCGGGAAATGTTTGCCGATATCCCCCTCTGCAATGGCTCCCAGCATGGCGTCGCAAATCGCATGAAGGAGGACGTCTGCATCGGAGTGACCCTTCAGTCCAAAAAGATAAGGGATTTCCACCCCTCCCAAGTATAATGGCCGGCCTGTGACTAAGGGATGGACATCATATCCAAAACCCACCCTCATCCGTCTTCTCTCCGAGCCCTGCTCTGTAAAGCAGGGATACAGACTCGCTCAGCCTGCGTGCCCTGCCTGTGGTAGGCAGGGGTTAACGCTGCTTCATCTGGGCCTTCATTCTAAGAAAGAGATTAGCAAGAATCAAGTCTTCTGAGGTGGTAATTTTAATATTGGTGTAAGACCCCGGAAGGATGTGAACCTTCATTCCTAATCGTTCAACCAGGGAGGCATCGTCGGTCCCAAAAAATCCATCCTTTGCCGCCTTTTGATACGCCTGTTTGATCACGCGAGCCTGAAAGGCTTGAGGGGTCTGGATGTGCCAAAGAGATTCCCTTTCTAGGGTTTTAAGAACCGTTCCATCTGCATGGGCCATCTTGATCGTCTCTTTCACCGGCATTGCCAAGACCACGGCCCCAAATCGTTGGGCTGAGTGAATCGATTGCTCGATCATCTCTCTGGTCACCAGAGGACGGACTCCATCGTGGATCACCACAATGTCTACATCCTTTGAGAGAGCGTCAATGCCATTTTTCACAGAGTCCTGCCTTCGCTTTCCACCCGGGACAATGTGAGAGATCTTTCGGTATCGATATTTTTCAACGATCTCTTTTAAGCAATAGTTCATATCTCCCTGGCCTACCACCAAAAGGATGGATCGGACCAGAGGACAAGTTTCGAATTTATCAAGGGTATGGGCGAGGATGGGTTTGTCGGCCAAAAGGTAGTATTGTTTCTTTTTCCCTTCCGTGAACCGTTGGCCCTTCCCGGCGGACACGATGACAGCATCGGCCTTCATCGATCAAAAAGGAAAAATGGAGAAATGGAGTAATGGAATGACGGAGCAATGGAATGACAGAATAAAATAGAAGAGTGAAAAAAATTTCTTAGACGCATTGCCCCAATATTCCAGTATCTCAACATTCCAGGTTTCAAAATTCGCTGTCCAGAGGGTAGTAATACTCCTTTCCCCTGTTTTCCCTACTTACCTCCTCCTTTAAGCGTGCAAAGATCATTCTTCCGGCTGGCGTTTGGAGAACGCTTGTCACCGTGACGTCAATGGTTTTCCCTATATGCTTCCTTCCATTGTCGACCACGATCATCGTTCCGTCATCCAGATATGCAACCCCTTGTCCCATTTCTTTCCCCTCCTTGAGGATCTTCACATTCATCTCCTCTCCGGGGAGAACCACAGGTTTCAGGGAGTTGGCCAGTTCATTGATGTTAAGCACCTCAATGCCCTGCAGCTCAGCTACTTTATTGAGGTTAGAATCATTGGTGACGATTTTCCCCCGAACCTCCTTGGCCAATTCGATCAATTTGGCATCGACCTCCTTGATCGTGGGGTAATCCGTATCCACGATCCTGGCATCCACATTGACCTGTTTTTGGATATGGTGGAGGACCTCTAAGCCCCTCTTGCCTCTGGTCCTTTTGACGGGATCCGAGGAATCGGCAATGTGCTGAAGTTCACTGAGAACGAATTGAGGAATGACGAGGGGACCCTCTACGAAACCGGTTTCGGTGATGTCAGCAATGCGGCCATCAATGATGACGCTAGTATCTAAGATTTTTGCATTTTCACCGTGGGGAAGCCCCTTTGAAAAGGGCTTCCGTCCAGGGAGACGGAATTCTTCTCCCTTTTTGAAGCCGGTCCGAAGACCAATGTATCCACAAACTCCATAAAGTAAACCGTAAAGGGGGAGAATGATTTCTTGATTATTGAATAGGCTTGAAAAAAGGGCGTTGGAGATAAGATTGGCTATTATGACTCCGAGGATCAGTCCGATAAAACTTCCCAAGAGATTCTTTAAAGGGATCATTTTCATTCGCCCTTCCATCAGAAGGGCGAGGCCACCGAGAAGAAGTCCACCGAGGATTCCCCAGAGACCCACCCCTGGAGAGGGAGAAATCCCCGTGGCGAAATAATATCCGCTGATGCCACAAACGATGAATAAGAGAAAACGAAGAATCCACGAACCCACCTTGTTCACCTCCTTTCCTTGAACTAACTAAATTGACTGAAGAATATCTGATGGAAAAGATCGTGGGGCTTTATGAAATTTAGAGCCGGAAGATCGTTTTGATCTCCTTCAAGATATCCGACTCCTTCACATCCCGGGCAATGGCCAGCTCTTTCACGAGGAGATTCTTCGCCATGTCCATAATTTTCCTCTCACCGAAGGAGAGTTCTTTCTCTGCTTTTAGAAGATGGAGGTCCCGGAGTACTTCCGCAATTTCATAGATCGATCCTGTATTTATCTTTTCCATATACTCTCGGTATCTCCGATTCCACGTCTGGTTATCAACCGTGACATCACGATCCTTCAAAATTTGAATGACCTTTGAGACATCGATTTTTCGGATCACCTCCCTCAGCCTTACCGCGCTCAGACCCTCCCGAGGGATCATGATGGTCATCCCATTGTCTATAATTCGGAGAATGTAGAAAGTTTGCTCCTTCCCCGATATGTGCTTCGACTCAATGGCTTCAATGACCCCTACCCCATGACCTGGATAAACTGCCTTATCGCCAATTTGAAACATATTATCCCCCTTCCTCATCTTTATCCCCCCAAAAATATTTTTCCCGGTTGGCTAATCTAATATTGAGAAGTGAGAAGAGATAGCCAGGGAAAGGAACTAGGTTCCCTTGCTTTTGGCAAGTTTTAGAATGTCGTTGACATCGGGCTTTTTCCCGTCGATCAGCTTGCCCATAGAAGCGTCGATCCCTAAAAAGGCCGAAATTTGAATCTTACCTTGTACCTCCCCTAGGGTTCCCGCTCCTTCAGGGCGGAATACCTCCATGACATCTCCTAGCCGAAGACCGGTTAATCTTCCTGCATTAATGTAAATTTCTTCACCTTCCACTTTGGCTACCCGACAGAACCAATCCAGGCTATCTAACTCTTTGGTCAGTGTCCTGCTGATGTCCTTGATGGCAAGGTCGATCGCCTTTGACTTGGCCCTCTCTTCAGAGAACCCCCCTGTTTCCCTGGATGCCATGATGGGATTGTTGGCAGAAAGGCTTTTTATGGTTTTACCCGAGAGGGTATCCACGATTTTCATCTCTATCTTAATTATCGCAGAAGCCGTTGGGTTTTGGTCCTTACCCGGTCTTGTAGCGAAGACGTAAGGCCCCGAAACGTATCCGACGACCAGGGCATGGACACCCAGGACTTCGTTGAGTATACGGAGGGTTTCGGGAGCTTCAAGATTTGTTAGACTGCCCCCCCTTCTTTCAAGGAACTCTTTTACCAATTGATAATCAATGAAGAGGATTTTTTGAGATCTCCGGTTTACCTCTCTGGTCAGCTTTTCGGCCATCCAGTCTCCCAACACCTCATCTGCATTCGTGGTTCGATCATCGAAATGGGACATCAATACTTTTTTCTTCAGATCTGGGAATGTGGAGACTGAAGGAGATACCAAGAAGATTTCTTTCTCTCCTATGGAAGGCGATGGTTGAGTTGGGGTGATAAGAAATTCCTCTCTGGTCTCTTCCTTGTGGGCGATCGGGGCTGTGGTTGTAAATGCCTGTCTTTTCGAAAGATATTCATCAACAGGGATATAGAGGTATTTTGGTTGGTCTCTTCCCTCGGAGACTTTTGGATTAAGGACTTTAACATATTCCTCCCTGTCGATGATGACCACTTCTTGATGCAATAATTCTTTCATCTTCGCCTTGTGAGGGGGTCCCTTTTTGATAGGAAACCAGGAGGGAGTGGAACAGGCAAAGCAAAGAGAAAGGACAAAGAGGAGAACAAAAATGGGAAAGCGATGCATTGTGCCTTAAAAATCCTTTCTCCTTCAGATGACAACACTAATTATACATTAGAAAGATGTGAAAATCAACTTAAGAATTTGAAATGATAGGTTTTTTTGGTATTAGGAATAAGTACTCAATGTCTATAAAATAGAATTAAAACAGGTACTTAGGATTGATCAATAGGTAGGACAGCTCTTTGAGAAAGTTGGGAGAGAAATTCCACCACTTTTTTGAGATCTTCAGGCGTATCGACACAGATGGGTTCATAGTTGACGGCGGTCACCTTAATGCGGCATCCGTTTTCCAAAGCTCGCAATTGTTCCAATTTCTCTAATTTTTCTAAAGGCGTCGGCCTCATTTTGGAGAATCGGAGGAGGAATTTTCGGGGGTACACATAGATACCGATATGTTTGAAGATCCTTCTTGGCAGGGGTTTTCTTGTCCCAAAAGGGTGTGATTCGAGTCGTTCGATATGAAGATCGCGAGGAAATGGAATTGGAGACCGAGAGAAATAAAGGGCAAAGTTCTTCTGGTCGACAACCACTTTGACGATGTGGGGATTGAGCCAGTCTTTTACCTCTTCAATTTGCGTCATCAACGTTGAAATGGAAATGGTCTCATCAGCGAGAAGAGGACGTATCGCCTTGTCGATGACGGATCCTTTGATCAACGGTTCGTCCCCTTGGATATTGGCGATGATCTCAGACCTGAGCTTCTGAACAACCTCGGCCACCCGATCGCTTCCGGTGGGATGGTTTGGAGAAGTCATCACCGCCTTTCCGCCGAAGCCCTGAACAGCCTCGAGAATCCTCTGATCGTCAGTGGCGACAACAACCTCATTGATCAATTTTGATTCACACACCCCTTCGTAGACACGCTGGATCATCGGCTTGCCAAGAATGTCGGCGAGCGGCTTCCCTTCAAAGCGTGTCGAACCATAACGGGCAGGAATAATTGCAGAGATTTTCATATGCGTTGCTTAGCCGGAATTCTATTTTCATTTAACCAAATCAACGGAAAGGTGTCAACCACATTTAAAAAGCGGCGGAGTGCCATTAGCTATAAGCTATATGCCATCTGCTATCAGCTGTATGCTAACTCAACAACCCAATGACCCAATAATCCAATAACTTAAAATTGCCGTTGACTTACAGAAACGGATTTATTAGACTTTGGGTCAGATTCAGGGCCTTCGTGCTAGCATTTTGATGGGATGGATAGTTGTCTTGGTAGAATTTGGCGGGAGAGGAATACGTCAAGAGAATAGGTCTGACCCCGACTACCTAACCATCTTTTTCGATAGCCAAGAGGACAGGAAAAGTAGGGTAGATCAATGAAGTACTATTTTAGTAAGACAGTTAGCCTTTCTTTTGATGACGTTATTGAGAAAGTTATAGCAGAACTGAAGAAGGAAGGATTCGGCGTTCTAACAGATATCGATGTGAAAGAGACTCTAAAGAAGAAGTTGGATGTGGATTTCAAGAAATACAGAATCCTAGGGGGCATGTAACCCGCCGTTTGCCTACAAAGCGCTTCGGGCAGAAGACAAGATCGGGACGATGTTACCTTGCAATGTTATTGTCCAAGAGACTGATGAAGGGCAGGTTGAAGTGGCATCTATCGACCCTGTTGCTTCAATGCAGGCAGTAGCTAATCCGGCTTTGAAAGATGTGGCCGAAAGGATTCAAGCAAAACTGAAAAAGGTAATCGAGAACATATAACACAGGGAATGGCTGGCAAGGTATTAGCCTCCACCAGTATCCCGCTTTGCTTTATAGAGAATTGTAGGCATACCTTTTTTAATTCTTGATGAAATATGATTAAAATATTTTCTGAAGAAATAATGTCGAATTTTGAAGGGACGATCGTTGATTTGGAGACAATTGGATATTTGGATGATAGGTATGACGATTCAAGACGATATAGAAATATTATTCCTGTCATATTTGGGTATATGAATAGGGATGGGATTCGTATCTTATGTGCTGAAGATCGAGATTCAGTACCTGAACTTGGAACGGAGATAGCTAAAGTATTGGATTCGTTAGAGAAGCCTTTTTATGCATTCAACACCGATTTTGAGCAAGGGGTTCTATTCAATAGAATAGGGAAAAAAGTAATATTCGAAGGGGAGTTGAATTGGGAGAAATTTGAATCAAAAAAAAGGGCCATTCAATTATTGAAAATTCCTAATTATGGAGACCCCTTCAATGATAATGGATTGTTATGTTCACAAAATTGGCGGAAAGGCAAGATTGACTATGCCATTTTGCATAATCGAAGTTGTCTTCTGAAGGAGAGAGATATTTTACTCAAAAGGGGTTTCAGGAAACCAGATAAGTTGAGGCTGATCCAATAATGGGAAAAAATGAAGGGGCAAGCTTTAAAGGTTAGGCATTTTGAGGTCTTATTTAGGCTTCTGGAAAAATTTGGTGAAAGCGGTGACAGGCTTTGCAGCCAAAATGCTTTCGATGCCCAGTCATACGAATATTTTGAATATGCCGCGTGACCAGTCCCGCTCGGATGCCATGGCACAGGCACTGCTTCAGGCAGCCGAATCACTGGGCTTTGGGCCAAAATACGAAGGAAAGGGCCTTCCGTTATAAGGTGATATTGATGAGCCGATTTATTTTGCGATATCGAGGACAAGGAGCAAAACCTACAGGGGATGTGGATCGAATCCGTTCCCTGGAGAATACAAAAGTTTTGAGTGAATCTTCGCCTCGCATGCTCCTTGTTGAAGGGCCTGAGGCAGGACTGAAGGCCCTGGTGGAGTCCATGCCGCAATGGGTTCTCACTCCGGAGCGGATGATTCCTTTACCCGATCCCCGACCGAAGCCCCGGAAAAAGGATTGAGAAACCGGAAATCTTATGGCAAAGGCAATTGAGCAATTGAAATCAGGTTTGACCATAGGCCATGCTAAACTTGGCTTTCGTGATGGAGTCCCGGGAAGTGTTCGGCAACAGGTCCACGATGGAGATACGATTAACATTCGGGCCTTTGGCAATTTTGGGGTTCGTCTTCTGGGGGTCGATGCGCCTGAGATTAGTTTCAAGCTACCAGGTGAAAGAGGATTTGTCGGATTATCTAATATAAAATGGGAGAGATATCTCAGCGATCCATTTACCAATTGGCCACGAGAATCTCGCCTGGGTCAAGATCTCATCCATTATTTGAAGGTCAAAATCAAACCCGGGGTAGCCATGAATCACTATCGCCATGCCGTCGAAGCCGAAGACGAATTGGAGAAAGAGGTCTCCAGGGATCTTGAAGATCTCGGTCAATCCGAAGAAGAATTTCGTTTCTTCCTGGTCTTTGCTTACGAGATTATGGATCGCTATGGCCGTTTGCTCTGTTTTATTAATCGCTGTCAATTGGGAGGAGAAAGTCCCCTCAGTTACAATGAGAGACTATTGCAAGCGGGCATGGTCAATCCCTATTTCATCTGGCCTAATGTGAATCCTTTCCGAGAGAAAAGGCCTTTGGTCAGAGCGGTCCTTAAACCAAATACAGCTAAAGACGTGGCTGACAGGGATGAAGTCCTGCGGGATGCTCGTGAGGGGGTTCGTAAAGCAAGGCAGAAAAGGATAGGGATATTTAACTCAGGCGATCCCCTTCAATTAGAGCCTTTCGAAGTGAGATTTTTAGGTGATCAACGTACACCCACGCGTTGGGTCATTGATTTGAGTAAGAATGATGATATTCTGATCAACCCTCAGAAATATTACATCATCAAGAATCAAGAAGATCGCTTATACGTACCGGAGGAATATGTCCCTCTATTTGTCGAGAAGGGGTGGAGGAGGAAGAACAGCCGATAGCCAGAAGACAGATAGTGAGTAGCTAAGTAGCAAAAAGCAAAGCTCTCCGCCGAAAAGACGGACAGCTTCGCTTCCACAAATTCAGCTGGAACCAGCATTATTATTTTTCGATCAGCCCGTATTTCTCTGCTACCTCTTTGAATCCAGGAAGGGCTTTTTCAATGGTTTTCATCTCAACAGCGTAAGCAATCCTGAAATAACCAGGTTTCCCAAAACCCCTTCCAGGGACGACGAGAATCCGCTTTGCTTGGAGTTCCTTTACGAAGGCCACATCATCCTCAATGGGAGTCTTTGGAAAGAGGTAGAAGGCTCCTTGGGGTTTGACAACATGGTAGCCAAATGACTTTAAGCCATTGTAAAAGATATCCCTTTTTTCCTCGTAATCTCTTATCTTAATCGAATTTTTCTGGAGAGGGGCGACCAACCTCTGCATCAATGCCGGAGCATTGACGAATCCAAGCGTCCGGTTCGCAAAGATGAGAGCGGAAATCAGTTCATCGGCACCTTCACACAGAGGACTCACTGCAATAT
>Ga0209427_10001309_pt1 | contig 28473 bp, 29 predicted proteins | sample DeeMarSWOR136_30_FD_187465 | JGI IMG/M metagenome (GOLD analysis project Ga0209427, IMG submission 187465) | Marine sediment microbial communities from White Oak River estuary, North Carolina - WOR-1-36_30 (SPAdes) (version 2) | ecosystem: Environmental > Aquatic > Marine > Intertidal zone >...
GCCGGACTCAAAGATCCGAGGCAACCTATCGGCAACTTCATCTTCCTTGGACCGACCGGTGTCGGTAAGACGGAGCTGGTCAGGGCGCTGTCCGAGTTCATGTTTGGCAGTGAGGATGCGCTGATTCGCCTTGATATGTCCGAATATATGGAGAAACACACCGTCTCCCGGATGGTCGGTGCACCGCCAGGGTATGTTGGCTACGATGAAGGTGGGCAGTTGACCGAAGCCGTCAGGCGTAAGTCTTATTGCTGCATACTGCTTGATGAGATTGAGAAGGCCCACCCTGATGTCTTCAATATTTTACTCCAGATATTTGATGACGGTCACCTGACAGATGCCAAGGGCAGGCGAGTTGACTTCCGCAACAGCATCATTGTCATGACGAGCAATATCGGGGCGGAGCTTATCCAGAAAGGAACGGCTATCGGGTTTACCTCCCGTACCGACGAAGAAAAGGTCCAGCAGCAGTCCTATGAGCGGATGAAAGAGAAGCTGCTTGCCGAGGTGAAGAAGACCTTCCGTCCCGAGTTCCTCAATCGTGTCGATGGTATGGTGGTCTTCCATCCGCTGAATAAGGAACACATCCGCAGCATAGTTGACCTGATGTTGCAGGTAATAGTTGAACAGCTGGCTGAGAAAGACGTTAAGCTGGAGGTTGCTGAGGCGGCTAAGGACCTGCTTGGAGAAAAGGGTTTTGATGAGGTCTTCGGGGCACGACCATTGCGCCGGACTATTCAGGATATGGTTGCCGATAAGCTGTCGGAGGACCTGTTACGCGGCAGGTTCCGGGGCGGTGACACCGTTGTGGTTGATGCCGTTGACGGAGAAATCGTGGTAAATCCGCAGGCTGTCGGTGCGCTTGCGGGGGATGAAGAGTCCTAGGCGTTACTGAGAACCAAGAGGTTAAGAAAGGGCGGAAAAACCCATAGAGGGTAGAAACGCCCTTTTCTTTTTGGTAGAATTAGCCTAATTTCAAATATCGGCAGGAAAGGAGTTGCCTTGGCACAGGAGATAATAGAAGCCCCGATAACGGGCACTGTGATTAGTATAGAAGTAGGTGTCGGAGATAAAGTGGCAGAGGGTGACGTGCTTCTCTATATTGAGTCGATGAAAATGGAGAACCCGATTCTGGCACCGGTAGATGGTACTGTTACTGAGATAAAAGTCGCGGCGGATCAGGTGGTCGAGACTGGAGTCCACCTGATGACTATAGAGTACTGATTAGCTCATTCAGGTCTGTTTTTCGAGATAGGAGTACTGGATGATAGACTGGGGCTTGGTGGCCAAGGTTGCCGGTGCTGGATTTGGAGTGACTATCCTTGTCCTAACGCTTCTAGCTATTATTGTCTGGCTGGTGAGCCTGGTTACGCGTGAGTCGGAGTCCCAGGGTGAAGAGAAGAAATAGGTGTTTGGTCTGTATGAGAGCGCCTTCGGGGCGCTGACCTGGGGAAATATCGTAATGCTCCTCATTGCGGGGCTCCTGATATATCTTGGTATTGCCAGGAAAATGGAGCCCCTTCTGCTTGTGCCTATCGGTTTCGGCGTGCTCCTGGTCAATCTGCCTCTGGGTGGGCTGATGGAGGTTACCGATGGTGAGCCGGGGCTACTGCTACGGGTCTTTCAGGGTGGTATCACAACCGAACTGATACCAGCCTTTATCTTTCTTGGTCTGGGGGCTCTGACTGATTTCGGTCCGCTGATTGCCAATCCCAAGACCCTCATCCTCGGTGCCGGGGCACAGTTTGGTGTTTTCTTTGCCTTCATTATTGCCCTGCTGATAGGGCGGGCGTTCCCCGATTTTCTTGAAATCGGCATCGAAGAGGCAGCCGCTATCGGCATTATCGGGGGTGCTGATGGCCCGACCACTGTTTTCTTGACCAATAAACTGGCCCCCGACCTCATCGGTATGACAGCGGTGGCCGCCTATACCTACATGGCGCTGGTACCCATTATCCAGCCGCCGATAATCAAAGCACTCACCACCAAGGAAGAGCGCGCCATCTATATGAAGCCGCAGTTGAAACCGGTCTCCAGACGCCAGAAGCTCCTTTTTCCGGTGATTGCCGCTGTTATCATTATCCTGCTGGTACCGCGGTCAGCGCCGCTCATCGGTATGTTCATGTTCGGTAACCTGCTGGTGGTCTCCGGCGTCACCGACCGACTGGCCGATACAGCTGCCAATGCCTTTATGAATATCCTGACCATCCTGCTCGGCCTAAGCATCGGTGCTTTCATGAGTGCCGAGAGTTTCTTGCAGGGGGAGAGTCTGGTAATACTGGGGCTGGGTGTGATTGCCTTCGCGGCATCTACCGCTGCGGGAATACTGCTAGCCAAGCTGATGAACCTGTTTATCAAAGAGAAGATTAACCCGATGATTGGTGCTGCTGGTCTTTCTGCGGTGCCAATGGCCTCACGCGTGGTACAAAAGATGGGACAGCAGGCCAACCCGCGTAACTTCCTGCTGATGCACGCCATGGGGCCGAACGTGGCTGGTGTAATCGGTACCGCCACCGCCGCCGGGGTTTTCCTAGGGATACTGGGGTAGGCGGCTGCCGATAGTCCCGTTGTTTCTATCCTGTGATTTCATCTTCTTATCTTGATATTTACAGATGATGAGCGAATTAAGCATCAGAGAAATAGTCGGCGCGGATGAGCTGAGAAACAGTGCGCGTGTTGTCCGGAATGCCTTCAAGACGGTGGCACTGGAGTTCAATCTAACTAGGGAGAACAGCCCCACCCACCCCTCTTTTATGACTACTAGGCGGCTGAGAGAAGACCGTAGTAGGGGGGCGAGGTTCTTCGGGCTATTTTTAGAAGGTAAACAGGTCGGCTTTGTGGCTGTGGAGAGGGCAGATGCCGACCTGTTCTACGTGGAGAGGCTGGCAGTGCTCCCGGAATACCGCCATCGGGGACATGGTAAAGGGCTGATGGAATTTGCCTTTGAGTACGTCAGAGCTAATGGCGTAGAGAAGGTCTCCATCGGCATTATCAATGAGCAGACTATTTTGAAGGACTGGTATAAAAGCCTTGGTTTTGTGGAGACAGCGACAAGACAGTTTGCCCATCTACCTTTCACGGTGTGTTTCATGGAAAGAGAAATCAGTTAGCCTCCTTTGGTAACCTTCGCCCGGTTCTTTCTCCGCTTCTTATGAAGATGAAAATCAAGGGGGACACCCCCTTGAAGTCCCCCCTGCCTTCGCCGGAGCGGCTTGCCTTCGCTGAAGCTTTAGCGCAAGCAGGCTACGCGCAGGCAGGCGCCAAGAGGGGTTTCACCCCTCCAACTCCCCAAAACGGTGTGGGGATGGTTCCTTGGCATAGGTCGTTCGCACCTTAGAGGGTACCGCGCTATTCTATCAGGAGCTTGGGTAGTGACTGCAAGTGGTAGGTCAAACAGAGGCAAAGCCTTTGGGGTGACTGAGCATTCTCAACACTGTTTAAGGGGAGTAGTAGTAGAGCGTAGACTTTATAATGCCGAAGAGGGGTTTAAGAGGGGCGAAGCCCCTCTTTTTTAATAAAATTCCCCCTTCCCCATTGGGGAAGGGGGACACAGGGGGATGGGGCCACCACCACCCAACAGGATGTGTGAGCAAAATAACACAATATCAGGGTGTTACTAATCATTGAGCGAGTAAATTGCCTTGAATAAGTGCTCAAAATCATGTAAGCTCAGCCCATGGAGAAGTCGCGCACCAAAACGGTCTTTGTCTGCCAGCAGTGCGGTCGGGAGGAACTAAAATGGCTGGGGCGCTGTCCCAGTTGCCAGGAATGGAATAGCTTTGTCGAGATGACGGTAGCGGCATCATCGCCTACCGCTCGTTCCTCCGTCCCCATCAGTCCACCCCGGGAGCTGTCGGCGGTGGAGGTTGATGCCGAAGAGCGTTTCAACATTCCCTTGACGGAGTTCAACCGTGTTCTCGGTGGCGGCGTAGTCCCCGGCTCGCTGGTGCTGATGGGTGGTGAACCCGGTATCGGCAAGTCCACTCTTTTATTACAGGTTGCTTCTGTGGCTGCCGGAGCACGGGGCGGTGTTGTATACGTTACCGGCGAGGAGACACTGCGCCAGATTAAACTCCGGGCACAGCGCCTGGGTATCGAGGGTAGCGATCTTTACCTGCTATCGGAGACCGACCTGAACGTCATTCTAGAGCAGGTGGAGCAGTTGCAGCCCGGCCTGGTGGTGATTGATTCCATCCAGACAGCTTATCTCCCTGAGCTGGAAGGCGCCCCGGGCAGCATTACCCAGGTAAGGCAGTGCACCCTCCAGTTGATGCAGTGGGCTAAGTCTGGAGGTGTGCCGGTCTTTATCACCGGTCACGTCACCAAGGAGGGAGCTATCGCCGGGCCGCGGGTACTGGAGCACATTGTTGATGTTGTCCTCTACCTTGAGGGCGAGCAGTTCAGTGCCTACCGCCTGCTGCGTTGTGTCAAGAACCGCTACGGCTCGACCAATGAAATCGGTGTCTTCGAGATGAAGGAGAAGGGGCTGATTGAGGTAGAAAATCCGTCCCACGCCTTCCTGTCCCAGCGCGGTACTGAGTCTGTCGGTTCGGTGGTGGTGCCGGTACTCGAGGGGAGCCGACCCCTGCTGGTTGAGGTCCAAGCCCTGACCAATCCCACCAGTTTCGGTCTGCCGAGGCGCACTGCTAACGGGGTCGACTTCAACCGTCTGCTGCTGGTGACCGCCGTGCTGACGAGGCGACTCGGTCTCAAGCTGGGGAACCAGGATATCATGGCCAATGTTACCGGCGGGCTCAGGATTGGCGAGCCGGCAGCAGATTTAGGGATTGCCCTAGCGGTGGCCTCCAGCTTCCGTGATGTTGGTATCGACCCGCACCTGGTAGCGGTCGGGGAGGTGGGGCTGAGTGGCGAGTTACGGGCCGTCCCGCAACTGGAGCGGCGTGTCAGCGAGGCCGCCCGGCTCGGTTTCAAGCGCTGCCTGGTGCCTAAAGCAGGCGGTAAGGTCAGCCCGGCACCGAAAGGAATTGACATAATACAGGTAGGCAGCCTGCGAGAGGCAGTCGGTGCGGGATTGGTGAAGAGTGGTAGAAATCTAAGAGGCAGTGAAGATCAAGGGTAAGAGGAAGGAGAATAACACATGCCCAGCAAAGAGCTAGAAAAGGTACTGGAGTTAATGAGGTCACGCCCGGTCCAGCCCAACCTTACTATTCAGGAGCAGCGTGCCCAGACGGAGGCCATGCTCAGATTTCCGGTTGCTGATGACGTCAGGTGTGAGGAGGTTAATGCGGGTGGTGTTCCCGGTGAATGGATTACCACTCCCGAAGCTAAGGCAGATTGGGTCATTTATTATCTTCACGGGGGTGGGTATGTAATGTGTTCGGTGAATACGCACCGCGAGATGATTTCGCGAATATCGAGGGCGACGGGGGCGCGAGCACTGGGGATTAACTACCGCCTTGCTCCGGAGGACCCGTTCCCGGCAGCAGTACTTGATGCTGTGGCCGGTTACAAATGGTTACTCTCCAGCGGGATAGAGCCGGGCCGAATCGTGGTTGCCGGTGACTCTGCTGGTGGGGGATTAACGGTGGCTGCCCTGGTAGCGTTGCGGGATGCTGACGTGCCACTTCCGGCAGCAGGGATATGTATATCACCCTGGGCTGATATGGAGTGTACCGGAGTAGCCAAGCTGGCTGGGCGTGAAGGGGGGATAGAGTATGAAGGCATTCTGAAGATGGCGAAAACATATGTCGGGGAGGCCCCTCTGAGAACTCCCCTGGCGTCGCCGATACATGCCGACCTCACCGGACTCCCTTCTCTGCTGATACAGGTGGGTGGTGCCGAGGAATTGATTGAAGATTCCATCCTCCTTGAGGCGCGTGCTAAAGAATGTGGGGTCGATGTTACACTGGAGACCTGGGAAGACATGTTCCACGTGTGGCATATGTATGCGCCAATGCTGCCGGAGGGCCAGCAGGCAATCGACCGCATCAGAGACTTTGTCAGGGAGAAGATGGGGTGAGGTAGAGCTAACAGTAGATAATATGGCGACCTCTCAATTCTTAAAAAAGGGAAGAGGAAATACAATGCCTAGCGAAGAACTCCAGATGATTATAGAGGCGTTGAGGTCACGACCGGTTCTGGAAAACGCCACCATCGAAGAACAACGTGCTGGATTTGAGGCTGGCTTCAGCCGATTTCAGCTTGCTGAGGACGTACAATGCCAGCCGGTGGATGCCGGTGGTGTTCCTGCTGAGTGGGTCAGCACTCCCGGTGTGGTAGAGGAACGGGTGGTTTGCTACCTCCACGGTGGTGGCTATTCGATAGGTTCGATAAGAACGCACCGCGAGATGGTTTCGCGGCTGTCGCGGGCGGTGAAGGTGAGGGTGCTCCTGCTAGACTACCGATTGGCTCCAGAAAACCCATTCCCGTCGGCAGTGGAAGATTCTGTGGCTGGCTATCGCTGGCTGTTGTCCACAGGCGTGGACCCTGCCCGGATTGTTATCGCCGGGGAGTCAGCTGGTGGGGGGCTGACGGTAGCTACATTAGTGGCACTGCGGGACACGGGAGACCCTCTACCAGCAGTGGCTATTCCCATGTCGCCATGGGTGGATATGGAAGCTCTCAGTGAATCGATGACGACAAAGGCTGATGTAGACCCAGTGGTAACGCGGGAGAATATTCTACAGATGGCGAAAAACTACCTCGGTGATGCAGACCCGCGGGCACCATTGGCAGCCCCGCTCTATGCAGACCTGAGAGGACTGCCACCGCTGCTGATACAGGTGGGCACGTCTGAGGTGCTGCTGGATGACGCAACGCGTCTTGCGGATAGGGCAAAAGCGGCTGGGGTGGATGTGGTCATGGAGCCGTGGGAAGACATGATACACATGTGGCATTTCTTCCCAATGCTGCCGGAGGGCCAGCAGGCAATCGACCGCATCGGGGAGTTTGTCCAGGAAAAGATGGGGTGAGGGCGAAGGGCCATTGACCGGCTTCATGTGCTTTATTGGCGAAGCCTCAGTTCGATTTTAACCCGGCACCAATTATGCCCTCAACCGGCGACACGAAGCCATCCGGGCCTTCAAGTTGGCTCAATGCCTGTTCTACCTCGGCCCATGCCTGTTGCTGCTTATCTTCACTTAAAGACGCCAGCATGGAGTTCAGCCCGATATCCTTCAGGAATTCCACACACTCAGCCGCCGATGAGAGTGGAAACGACCCGGAAACGTAATGTGTCACTACCCTCTGAAAACCTGCTTCGTGAAAAATGCCTTCAAATACACCCGGCGCACCAAGGCTGAAGGTCCCCGGGCTCCCGGGGGGTGCTGGTGGAAGCTGGGCATGTTTTCTCAGAATACCAACGGAAAGACCAAACCATGGATTCTTGTCCGGCGTGGAAGAGACAAAGGCGGATAGGCGCCCCCCCAGTCTGAGCACACGATAGATTTCGGCCATAGCCGTCTTCGGGTCAGGCATCAGCATTAGTCCGCTTCGACAAATAACTGCATCGAAGGAGTTGTCTTCGAGTTCCAGATTCTCCCCGTCCATTACCCTGGTCTCTAAATGGGCCAAGCCTGCCTCTCCTGCCGCGGAAGCAGCGTAAGCAAGTAAATTAGACGAAATATCAGTAGCCAGAACATAGCCATCTGGCCCGACTCTATGAGCTGCTATTATGGACATGTCGCCATCACCCGCGGCAATGTCTAGGACCCGGAACCCGGCACGAATGCCAGCCATCTCTAACATCTGGTTGGTAAGGTCCCGATTCAATTCAGATAAGAAGGGGGACCACTTGTGCCATCTAGGTGCCATTTCCTGCCACCGCTGTTGGGTTGCTGCTTTGTACTGCTCTGGATTGAATTCATTTGTGGTCATGAGTACGTGCTCCTCTATTGAATCCCGACTTTGGACCTGTCCCCAAATAGTGTGTTATCTTGGTGTCGGTAGTGCTAATTCGGGTGCTGAGGCAGAGGAATTCAGGTTATTTCTCCTCCCACTCCGCCACCGCATATCCCCTTATCCCACCCCTCTCCCGGTACTCGGCCTCCACCGTCATTGAGACTGGTTTCAGCAGCGCTACCAGGTCGTTGAGGATGCGGTTAACGGCGTGCTCCTGTAATATGCCCACGTTGCGGAAGGAGGTCAGGTAGTATTTCAGGGACTTCATCTCCACCAGTTTGTCCTGCGGGACGTAGGTGATGGTCAGAGTACCGAAGTCGGGTAGGCCGGTCCAGGGGCAGACAGCGGTGAACTCCTCGGTCTCGTAGACCACCTCTGTCGCCGACCCGGGGTACTCGAACGGGATGGCCTCCAGAACGTCGACATCAATCACGTCCTCCGGCTCAATATCAAATCGCCTCGAGGCGTACTTATCTTCTGTCATTGTAGCACCACTTCTGCAATTTATTAGATTTCATCCTTAAGAATATCATAAAATTTGTCTCTGGCGCTCAGTTCCAGCCAGGGATAATGACCGCATTTCTCCAGGAGGATGAACCTAAAGTCTTTCAGAATGCGAGAAAGGGGTTCTTGTGCCCCCTCGGGGAGGTGGGAGTCGTAGTCGCCATGTATTGCCAGTACAGGACACTGGATTTTCTTACCAAGCTCCAGCAGTTCCCCACTGGTTCTCAGTTCTTTAAATCCTTTCTGTACATTCTGATTAATATAAAACTGGTATTCCAGTAGCTTACTATCATGGGGCAGGGGGTCATATGAATCAGCTTTGGCAAATAAACTGAAAAGCTAGCCCATGAGCGGGTTCTTGTAATCAATGCCAGGGTAGTTAAGGGTTTCTATTAGGGACAGGGCTTCCACTCTCTCTTCTTCGCTCAGCCGGCTCAAAATAGTTCCAACAATATGTGCGTCGTATTTCTCTTCGAATGGTCCACCTCCGACGAGTATGAGCTTTTTGACCAGCGAAGGATACCGGCCGGTAAAAATGAAACTGAGCATGGCACCCCATGAGTGACCTATCAATGTGAGAGGAATAGCTCCGTTCTTCTCTAAAACATTCTTCAGCTCTTGGATCTGTCCTTCAAGCGTTGCTGCTGTTTGAAGCGGCTCAAGAATCCCCTTAACAGAGGAAAGCTCTCTAGCCACCGGTGCCACATCTCCCGGCGCCCCCGGCCCCCCGTGAATGACAGATAAACTGAAAGGCTCGCTTCCATACTTTCTCAGGTTTTCCATACCAAACAAATATAACTTCTTAAAAATAGAAAGTCAACATAATCCTCCAGTTGTTTCAAATCCGAGGCTAATGTGGTAAACTCAACTCAATCCTGGTGAGAGTGTGAGTTAAATACAGGTATGAGTAAAAAGAATGGTGCCGGGGCTGTTATCGTGGCGGCCGGCGAAAGTAAGCGAATGGGTGGGGAGGACAAATTGTTCGCCCTTATCGGTGGTGAGCCGTTGCTGGCGCGGGTAATAGCGGCCTTCAATGACTGCCCGGCCATTGAGCAGATTGTCGTCGTCATCCGTGAGGAAAAACTGGCTGAAGTACGCAAGATGATACTCGGGCATGACTGGTCAAAGGAGATAGATACTTGTACTGGCGGGGCGCGGCGTCAAGACTCGGTGAAGGCCGGACTGGATAGCCTCGAGAAATGCGAGTGGGTCGTTATCCATGACGGTGCCCGCCCCCTGGTAACCCCCGACCTGATTGATACGGGTCTGAAAACGGCCAAGGATACGGGGGTGGCGGTGGCGGCAGTGCCGGTGACCGATACCATCAAGGTTGCCGGAGGGGATAGGATAGTCCAGTACACGCCCGCGCGGGAAAGCCTATGGGCCGTCCAGACCCCGCAGGTGTTCCGGTCTGACATCATCAATAAAGCCTATCGCCGATTAAAGGAAGACGTTACTGACGATGCTTCGCTCGTGGAAAAGCTGGGCTACGAGGTGAAGCTCTATCGGGGTTCCTATGATAATATTAAAGTGACCACGCCCGAAGACCTGGCCCTGGCCGAGGTCCTCTGGCGCAAGAGGCAGGAATAAATGCGTGTCGGTATTGGCTACGATGTCCATGCGCTCGCTCCGGGGCATCAACTCGTGCTCGGAGGCGTCGTTATCCCCTTTGAGCGGGGTCTGGAGGGCTGGAGCGATGCCGATGTCCTGACTCACGCTGTAATCGATGCCCTGCTCGGAGCGGCGGCACTGGGCGATATCGGTAGCCACTTCCCACCCGGTGATGCGGAGTACCAGAATATCTCCAGTATGGTATTGCTGGAACGGGTGCGGGACGAGCTGGCAGAGAACGACTGGCAGGTGGCTAATATCGATGCTACGGTTATCGCCGAAGAGCCCCGGTTGAGGGACTATATTGACCGGATGTGTGAGCGGTTTGGCCAGGCGCTGGGGATTGAGGTCGGACGGGTAAGCATCAAGGCCAGCACCTCAGAGGGGCTCGGCTTCACCGGTCGGGGGGAGGGGATTGCCGCCATCGCAGTTGCCCTGCTTGAGGAGGCCCGCCTGCCGGAGTCCCGGAGGGACGGCGGGCAGGCTGAACCGGTTCAGTGGTAAGGAAGGAAATAGCATGAAGGTCTTCAATACCCTTTCGGGACAGAAAGAGGAGTTCGTGCCTGCACGCCAGAGTGCGTTACGGCACGCAGGCGTGCCCCAGAGCGATGAGGTAACGATGTATGTCTGTGGCATTAATCCCTACGCCGATGCCCATATTGGCCATGCCATGAGCTATATCTTCTTCGACGTCGTCCGGCGCTACCTTGAGTTTCGTGGCTATAAGGTCAAGCATGTCCAGAATATTACCGATATTGAGGACAATATCATTGCCCACGCCAATAAACAGGGCGTTTCTGTTCCGGAGCTGACCCAGAAGTATGTCGAACGCTATGACGAGGATATGAAGGATCTGAACGTCCTTCCGGCGCATGTCTATCCCCGCGCCATGGGCGAGATAGACAAGATGATAGAGATTGTTCAGGGCCTGGTTGATAAGGGTTTCGCCTATGCTGTCGGTGGTAATGTCTATTTTCGAGTAAGGAATGTCCCTGACTACGGTAAGCTGTCCGGACGCAGCCTGGAACAGATGATGGCCGGGGCGCGAATCGAGCCGGGAGAAGACAAGGAGCACCCGATGGACTTCCTCCTGTGGAAGGAGTCGAAACCGGACGAGCCGTCCTGGGACAGTCCTTGGGGAAAGGGGAGGCCGGGCTGGCACATCGAGTGCAGTGCCATGTCCATCAGGTACCTGGGAGAGCAGATTGACATCCACGGCGGCGGGCAGGACGTTTTGTTCCCCCACCACGAGAATGAGATTGCGCAGTCGGAGAGCTTCACCGGCAAGAAACCATTCGTTAAATACTGGCTGCACAACGGGCTGCTCAAGATGCACGAGACGGACGAAGCCAAGATGAGCCGCTCACTGGGCAACCTGATAACGATACGGGAAGCCCTTGAAAAATACAGCGCCGACGCCATCCGCATCTTTATCCTCAGTTCGTACTACCGCAGTCCCCTGACCTATTCCGAGGAGACCTTAGAGGCGTCGGAGAGGGGGGCGGAGCGACTGCGTCAGACGGCCAGCCGGATGAGTGAGGGAAGCCAGAGTGAGGCGCAAATAGACACGGAAGACTACCACAATCGCTTTATTGCGGCGATGGACGATGATTTCGGCACAGCGCAGGCACTGGCTGCTCTCTTTGACTTGGCTCGGGAAATCAACCGCGCCGGCGAGGCCGGAATGGACGCATCTAAGGCTTGTAACATACTGGCAGAGCTGGCCGGTGTGCTTGGGTTGACCTTGAAAGAGGCGGAGGCGTCTGATCTTGCCGAAGAGGTAGCGAAAGGTCTTTGGAACGATACGGTAGCAGAAGCCCGTCGGCTTAAGCTCGAGTGGGTGGTTCAGAAAGTAACTGAGGCTCAAGATTTAGAACATGTTCGTGGCTATCTAAATCTTCTCACTGGTGTTCGTGATGCTGCGAGGAAAGAGAAGAGGTTTGATTTAGCTGATTTTATTCGGGCTAGACTGGCCGAAGCAGGTATCGCCCTTGAGGATACCCCCCAGGGGACGGTGTGGAAGCGTAAAAGGTAATCAAAGGAGGTGTAAAGGTGGATGCTCCAACGAAGAAACTCCCCCAGCCTTTGCTACCCAGGGGATTGGTAGGTCGTTTTGTAGGCTGGGTTATGCCTCTCGGTCATAGTGCCATATATAAGCGTGTCGCTCCGGTATTGAATCTACAGCCCGAAGATGATGTCCTTGATGTTGGCTGTGGAGCTGGCTATTTCCTGAAAAGGTATGCCTCTCACGTGAACAGCATCGCTGCTCTTGACTACTCTGAGGTCATGGTCGAGATGGCAACTAATAAACATAGGGACCGCATCGCAGCCGGAACGGCAGCAATCGTTCATGGCGAGGCATCGCAACTCCCCTGGGAAGATAACAGGTTCAGTGCGGTCACCTCGATGGGTAGTTTTATTGTGTTCCCCAAACCTCTAGAGTCTTTGAAGGAAATGTGTAGGGTATTGCGCCCCGGAGGAAGGGCAGTCGTCAGCATAGAGTACAACGCCGAAGATGGAAAAGACCATTCCAAGGAAGTTAAGAACTATGGGATGAGTGCCTTGACCGAAGGTGAAGTGCGGCAGATGATGGAAGATGCCGGGTTCTCTGAGGTCTCCATCAAATATGATAAGGGGCTGGGGATGCCCAAGATGATGCTGGCGTGTGGCATTAAGAAATAGTGAAGGCTTGCAGCCAGTGTATGAATGAAATCCTCAACATGATTGGGTTTGCCGAAAGTGAGAAGCAGTAACTAGCCCTTCTATCATTTGTACATTCAAGTGATGGCAAGGAGGCAGGTATGAGGATACAGAGGTCTATAGAGATTGCCGCACCGCCTGAGAAAATCTGGCCCTTCCTCGTCGAGCCTGAGAAGATAATGCAGTGGTTTACCCTACTTGCGAAGTTTGAGTATACCGGCGAGCAGCGCAGTGGTGTAGGCACTACCTTCTATTATGAGGAGAAGAACGGCCCCATGCTGATGAAGCTCAGCTATGAGGTCACGGAATGGGTGGAGAACGAGAGGCTGGCATTCAGGATGACCTCGGGGCCAGCCAGTACTAGAAGAGACGACCAGGTGTGGGCTATTGAGGCCACTCCATCGGGGAGTAAATTTACGTGTACCGAGGAATTGGAGATGCCTTGGGGAGTTCTTGGCAGAATGCTAGTAGCGCTGATGGGTGGTGTGGTAGGAAAGCGTATTCAGGAAATCATAAACAATCTCAAGAGTCTTGTAGAGGCACAGGATTAGAATACGTGTTACCCGAACCGTTTTAAAAAGGAGGCAATGAAATGCTGCAGAACGTGGCTTTTATCTTCATTGGTATAGGCATAATAGCTTTGATCGGGTGGTCACTCCAGGCTTTTTTCACTTCAAGCGAGATTCATATCCTGATTAGAATAGCTGTCGGGGCCATCGGGATTGGGTTATTGATTCTCATTGGCGTGGCTATTAAGGATAGATTAAGTAAGGCCAAGAAAGAGGATTTCAAGGAGGTTGATAAATGATTATTACCACCGCGGAGAAGATAGAGGGTAAGAATATCACCCGCACCATTGGTCTGGTTAGAGGAAGCACCATCCGGGCGAGGCATGTGGGCAGGGACATCATGGCTGGGCTGCGGAGTCTGGTGGGTGGTGAGATAATCGACTATACCAAGATGATGGCTGAGTCACGAGAGCAAGCCCTTCAACGTATGGTAGAGGATGCCGAGAGTCAGGGGGCGAATGCCATCATCGGACTTAGGTTTACCACCTCGATGATAATGAGTAATGCTTCTGAGATTCTGGCCTACGGGACCGGGGTGGTGATAGTGTAGCCTATTATCGGCCAGTTGCCCAGGACAGGAGCGAACGCAGGAACCTTACCGGCGTAGCCCCTACAGGGAGCTTTAACTCCTCCCAGTGGGTATGAGCCGACAGGTTTATCCGGTCAATCTCGTCTTTAAGGTTGTTTAAGGCTTCATGGTCGCCCCTTACCACTATCTCGTCGATGGTGTGTCTCATTGCTTGGGCGGCTTCGAGCCGCTGGTTCTCTGCCTCCGCCATCTCTTGAGAGATGACACCGTATTCTGCCTTCAAACTGTTCAGTCGTATCATGGCCGTATAGGCAGTCTCTACAAGTTGCTCACGACTCATCCATTCCGTTTCGTAGTTCAGAGAGTATTTCCAGCTTGGCTGCAAAAGTGCCTGTCGGTGCTCCTCCACCGTCTTGAAAAGGAGGCGGTAGCCGTGTTTGTCCGGGTTCTCGAAGGCGGGGCTGCCTGGGTCGAGGAAGGGGGCTAGGGGGGCAATAAAGGGGAAGAGTCTTTTGTCCCTGCCGAACCTGTCCAGCAGATGGCCGCAGTACTCGACGGTATCCAGGATCGATTGCGGTGTTTGCTTGCCGATGCCCATCATGAAGAAGACGTCGATGCGGCTGGCACCGGCATCAAGGGCATCGCGAAAGGTCTGCTCCATCGCCTCTGTCGTGAAGTGTCTGCCCTCCGCCTTCCTTACCTCGGGGTCGTGCGACTCCGGGGACATCTCTAGGCAGAAGTCCGGTGCTGCTTGCCCCATCTTTTGAAGGAACTCTTTCGGGGCGGGTTCGAACACCTCGAAGATAAGCTGATTTTTGACCTTCTTTTCGCAGAGCAGCTGGAACAGCTCGCGGGCGTAGTTGTCTTCGGCCTGTCGCAGGTCACCGAGGACGAAGGCCGGTCCGTTGCTGAAACGTGAAATCTGCTTGATATCCCGAGCAACAGCCTCTGGGGAACGGAATACCGGCTTAGGGCGAGAAAAGGAATTACGAAAGGCTGTAGCGGAACCGCCGCAAATAGTGCAGTTGTGGGTGCAGCCGCGGCAGGTGAACACGGCGCTGATAGGGTAGTCCTTCCACCCGGCATAAGGCGTATAGCTGGCGAGGTCGCGGTACCTGATAACCGAGCGTATTGTGTTGACATAATGTCTCTGCATCACGTGACTGAGGTCGGTTGGGACGTGATTGAAGGGATTTTCTCGTATTTCGCCCTGGCTGTCACGCCAGACAAGATTGGGCACCATTTCCGGCTCTTTGTTGTTCTGGATGCAGTGTATAAGTTGCCGAAGCGGCTCCTCGGTGGAATCGCCGCGAAGGATATAGTCTATCACGGGGTACTCCATCAGTTGTCGGTACCAGTAGGATGCAGAGAAACCGCCGAACAGGACTTTGGCTTCGGGGTGATGTTTTTTAACCAGCCGGGCTACCTCGATTGAACCGTGACAGTGCACCATCCAGTGCAGGTCGATGCCGAAGACGGGTGCCTCGAGTTTTGCTATCATCGCCTCGGCGTCAAAGTTACGGTCGGTCAGCATCCTTACAGCCAGATTGACGATGCGCACCCGGTAGCCAGCACGTTCCAGGTACTCGGCAATGCTGGTAAGGCCGATGGGGTACATCTCGAACACCGGTGACGACGGAATTTGGTCGCTGACCGGTCCGTACAGGATAGGTTTCTCACGAAAATCGTATACGCTGGGCGCGTGCAGTAGTACCAGGTCACATCGAGGCATATACCCCTCCCCTCTTTTGTTTAGATGTTGCTATCCTCCCACCACCCTTGCCAGGATATAGCCGATACCCATGAGAAGCTGCGTTATCAGGACGACCATGACATTAGCTGCCATGGCTGGTCCCAGCTTGCTCATGTCGTCGTGTTTCATCGAGCCAAGAATTGCCTTGGCTGCCATAGGTAAGGTCAGGAGACCGAGCAGGGAGAAGGCCGGCATCTCACCGGCAATAACCCAGCCTATAATCCACAGGTAGACGAGCACGGTCATCGCTGAGTAGAACAGGGCTGCTTTTCTCTTGCCAGCGACTATCGGCAGTGTGCGGCGGTTGGCGGAAGCGTCGGCTTCAACGTCTGGGAATTCGTTTAGCAGGAGCAGGTTGTGTACCAGAATACCGGATGGTATTGCGGCGATTACTGCCGGCAGGGTGTATTCACCGGTCTGAATGAAGAATGCCCCCAGGACGGGCAGGGAGCCCATCCCCACTCCCGGGGCCCACTCTGGCCAGCCCATCTTCAGGATATAGGGGGTATAGAAGACGATGAGTGCGGCCGCTACCACCAGCAGCGGTGCCAGTTCCCAACCTTTGTCCACGATAAAGTAGATACCTATCGGTACAATTGCTATGAGGACGCCCAGTCCCAACCAGAGCGCCTGCCTGGGTGTAACCAGTCCTTGAGGCAGAGCGCCACTGCCGCCACTGAACGGGGTTCTCTGGGTCCTGAGGTCTACGCCGCTCCGGTAGTCGAAGTATTCGTTAAGCACGTCGACACTGATATGGGCTAGCAGCAGCCCGAAGCCCGCAAGAAGAGCATGGCCGAGGTGGAAGGCTCCGTAGTACCAGGCGATACAGGTACCCAGGAAGGCTAATACCACGGAAAGGGGTAAGAAGGGTGCCCTGATTACCATCAGCCATTTTTTCATATGTTTTTGTTTCTCCTTTTTAACCGTGTGGGCTTACCCTTACCTCGTCGCCTACTTCGGCGTTGAGTAAGTTGTGGGCGCTGCCTCCTTTTATGGATATCTCAAGACGGTCACTGCTGCCGATGAGCGCCAGTAGCCCTTCAGCTTCGGCGTAAGTGCGGCTCAATCTGTGAATAGTATGTTTGCCTATCTTGATATCCAGTGACTTGCCTTCAGGTGACAGGTATTGGGCAGTGATATCGGTAATCAGGTTACCGAAGCTGTCGATATGCAGAATGTGCCCGACGACGGTGCCAGACGGCTCCTGGTGTGGTCGGGTGAGCAGGAGTGTCTCCAGTGAGGTTATTTTTTCGCCGAAATCGGCCGGTGGGTGGCCCAGCGATATATGGGCGGCCACCGGGGCAAAAATGTCGCGACCATGAAAGGTAGGACTGACCGGCTCTCGCCAGTAATGGGGATTAGTGATGGCAAACGCCTCAAGCGCCGGGGCCAGTTCCCTTTGCTGGTGCTCGTCTGTCGGGCCGGGTGATGACTCTTCTATTACGTAGCTCAGCACGCCATTATCTGGAGCGACGAAATCGGCTGATGGCGTTCGCAGGATAACAGCCCTTCGTTCACTGCCCACTCCGGGGTCGACCACCACCAGGTGTACCGTTCCCTTCGGGAAGGACTGATACGCGGTGCCCAGAATAAAGGCGGCCTGGGCGATATCCTGGGGACTGATGGTATGGCAGATGTCAACCAATTTTGCTTCGGGATTGATACCGAGAATGACGCCCTTCATGGCGGCTACATAGGAGTCGCTCGGGCCGAAATCGGTGGTTAAGGTAATTATGGAACTCATCGTGGCCAATTGCTAGGAAACCAATATCGAGACGATTGAGAAAATGACAAAAAGGACTACCAGAACTATAGTAAGCTGGAACAGCCTTCTTTCCACCCCCCTTTTTGTGCGGTAAACAGAATCTGCCTGACCAAAGATGCCCCCGAGCCCACCACCTTTCACCTGGAGTGTAATCACCAATATCAGGGCTACGGATACGATTATCTGGATAACATTAAAGGCAGTCTCCATGCTATTCTTCCTTAAGCTTTTTTACTAACAGTTCATTGGCTTGTTGTGGATTGGCCCGGCCCCTGGTTGCCCTCATTACCTGTCCGACAAGGAACTTGAGGGCTGTATCCTTTCCGCCCTTGAAGTCGGCTACTGCCTGTGGGTTGGCGGTTATTGCCTGGCTGACAGCATCCTCAATCTCTCCGGAATCGGTAATCTGGCTGAGACCTTTCTCGTCGATTATCTCCTTGGCTGATTTGCCAGTTTTATATATCTCTGCGAGCACTGACTTGGCGGTAGCCGTATTGATTACCCCCTGGGATTCGAGGACAAGCAATCCGCTGAGCTTTTCAACGCTTATCTTCTCTGCAAGGTCGGGCACTTCTATGTTCTCAGCGTTCATTATGCGACTAAATTCACCTAAAATCCAGTTGCTGAATAGTTTGGCTCTTTCGGCTGCCGGTAGCTTGCTTGCCTCAGCTGTTTTCATACAGCCTTCGAAATAGTCAGCCATTTCCTTGGTATTGGTCAGTAGGGTAGCATCGTAGAGTGGCAGACCGTATTCGGTCATGAAGCGGTCACGTTTGGCTTCGGGGAGCTCCGGCAGTTTTGCCTTTATCTTCTCCACCCATTCCCGGCTGAGTGTCAATGGGGGCAGGTCCGGCTCCGGAAAGTAGCGATAGTCGTGGGCGTATTCCTTGCTGCGCTGTGAGACGGTCTTGCCCGTCTCCTCCACCCAGCCCCGGGTCTCCTGGATAAGCCTTTCACCGCGCTCAACGGCGCGCCGTTGCCTCTGGGCTTCGTATTTCATGGCGCGGTACACCGCCCGGAAGCTGTTCATGTTCTTGACCTCGACCTTGGCGGTGGACTCATCGCCGTCTTCGGTGCGGATACTGATATTGGCATCACAGCGGAAGCTACCTTCTTCCATGTTGGCGGTGGATACACCCAGGTAGCGCAGGATACTACGCAGCTTGATGAGGTATTGCCGGGCCTCTTCCGGGGAGCGTAAGTCCGGCTCACCGACGATTTCCATCAATGGTACCCCGGAGCGGTTAACGTCCACCAGGCTGTAGGCTTCATTGCCAGGACCGTTGCGGTGCGTCAGCTTGGCGACGTCCTCCTCGAGGTGGACGCGGGTTATGCCCACCCTCTTTGTCTCACCGTCCACCTCGATGTTCAGCCAGCCGTCATGCCCGATAGGGGCATCGTACTGGGAAATCTGGTATCCCTTCATCAGGTCCGGGTAGGGGTAATTCTTGCGGTCGAACTTGGTGTACTCTGAGATGGTGCAATTCAACGCCAGTGCAGTCATGGCCGTGTACTCTATGGCTTGCTGGTTGATGACTGGCAATACACCTGGCATACCAAGGCATACCGGGCAGACGTGGGTATTGGGCGGGGCGCTGGCATAGTCAGTACTGCAGCAGCAGAACATCTTGCTCCGGGTCTGTAGCTGCGCGTGCACTTCCAGCCCGATGATAGTCTCAAAGCTGATAGTCTTTTGCATCGTAAAACAGCCTAAGTATAGCAACAACAGGCGGTGACTGACAAGGAGGGGCGTGTTATAATGTGGTGTTAAGGCGTGGGGATATAGCTCAATTGGGAGAGCACTGCGTTCGCAATGCAGAGGTTGGGGGTTCGATTCCCCCTATCTCCACCAAAGCACAACAAAACCTTCGGTAAAACTCAATTCGAATCTGACACATCAATCTATCCCTTCTAAACAGGTCTTTTCTTATGCAAATCCACTTATTAGTCGAACAAGCTTGGTTGTATATACGGTAATAGCCACTTGCCCCCGATGTTGCACGTACCGCCAATGTCAGGATTCATGCAACCACACACGGACACCTCTATGGAATATTTTCTGGCCATTTGTCTGACACGAGTATAGGTTTCCTCTCTCTTCAGACGTGGCAGTGGGATTACAGAGGAATGCCCGGCGTGCACTGCAAGGCGTTCTGTGCCTCTATATAAGTCCAGCAGAATCTTCACGGCCTGCTCATCAGGGATAAGTCGTCTCAATGATTCTGCAATAGCTGGCCTGAGAAAAAGGGTACTAATTGCGGCTCGTTCTACTCCAGTATTTGCTATCATTTGAAACAACCGGTCTAGAGAATCAGCGGCATCCGTTATACCGGGCAAAATGGGCATAAGCCTTGCCTCAACTGCTATGCCACCACCAACCATTTTCCCCATTTGTTGAAGTCGCATTTCAATGCTAGTGGCATTCGGCTCAAATATACACCTTACGCTATCATCCGGCGTGATGATTCCTACTTGTGCCTTTACCATGTCGGCATGGTTGATTAGGAGCCTCATGGTTTTATCAGGGATACATCCCTTGGTCAAAAAAGCAACTCCGATGCCCTTAGAAAATAGGAGTTCTAGAAGAGAATAACAGAGCTCTAACACATCAGGTATGGGTTGGAACATATCACTCGATGGGCTGAAATAAACTACTCGTGGTTTACTTCTTTTGGACAGAAGTTCTCTTTTAAGTTTATCCAGAGTGTTGTTATAGACTACCACCTTGCTTTCACCGGGATAAGTACTGTATCCGCGAGCATAGCAGTAAAGGCACCCGTGCGCACATCCTGATGTTAGATTGATTGCTGGTGTGCCTTTTAAGCAAGCTAGGCCGGAAGGAGAAAGGATAGCCGATTTTCGATTAGTACTAATAAGTGTAATCATACCCAGTAACCATTAGTTGAAAGTTGATGAGAACATTTGTACTATATCCAAAATTATAACATCAAGAGCAAAGAGAAGGCAATAGGGTTTTTTGCATAGGTGGGCGAAAGATTTTTGTCATTAGCTATAACTAAATCGTGAGGCTAAATTCCAGCTTGAAAATTCTACCTATTGTCCCACATCCACTATCACGTTCTGCGTACCGGGAACCTGATTTCCGTGAGTGGTTCCCCGGATGGTGTTTGCGCAGGGTCATTGTAGTAGGCTTCTTCAGGTGGGCCGTTTATCTCGTAGTCGTTTTCCTCCACCCAGAGCGTCAAGGCCTGATAAGTCTCTTCCAGTTTCTCGTAGGGGCCCCGGTGCATCGCCGCTGCTACCTGAGTGGCTTCCAGGTGCTTCACTCCTAGGCCCTCCTCATCGGGTTCGCTTTCAGCTATATCTCCCGATATCTGGCTGCGTAGCTCCCAACGCAGTTCGTCATCAGGGACCTGCCCGGGTATATCATAGTAGACCGTAATTGCCGGACCGCGTGCCTTATATCCCTTCTCGCTAATCCAGCCATAGAGCCTGTTGAAGGCTGTAGGAATCTGTTCGAAGTGCCCTTTCACGGCGATGAAGGCCACCGTCATAGGCTCGGTCTTTTTCACGGCTGCTTCTATTGCAGGACTCATCTTACCTCCTGAAAACCGGGATATAACGGCAGTACGTGGCCATGATTCTATCACTATGCTCACTTGTTTACAAAGTGGACAGGCTGAAGTTATCTTTAAAAGCTCTGACTATTATTTACCCTTGATACCTGCCAAATAGTACTGTCTAGTACTATTTACTTATCAACAAGTACCTTTGGGTGATTGTCATAAATAATAATAATAATGTACAAATATAACTATATCTGAATATATTTAATTAGTAAAAATACGTATTTGAGGCTGTTTTCATGCCTTTAACACTCAATGGTAGAAAGTTCTACAGGACTTCTGAAGCCTGTGCCAAGGCAGGTATCAGTAGGATGACATTGTTGCGGTGGTTCCGAGATGGCTCCTTTCCTGATGTAGAGCACCGGGATTGGCGGGGTTGGAGACTGTTTACCAATAATGATGTGGCCAGGCTGAAGGCCAAGGTCCATCATGTCCAGAAGATTGGACAGGCTGAAAACAACGAGAGGTGAACAGGCTACACCGAAGAGGCTGAGTAATTAGCAGATGGCAGGGTCAGTAGATAAGAATCAACCAGTACATGACGTAAGTGTGGAAGATATCTTCCAGACTTTGTCACTCAGGTCACCCGCTGGTATGTACGTTGTCCAGGATGGCAAGTTTGTCTTTGCTAATCCTCAGTTCCTCAGTGATGAGGGCTTTACCGAAAATGAGATGCTCGGTTCCGAGCCTCTGGCTATGGTCCATCCGGAAGACAGAGAGATAGTTAGACAAAACGCGGTGGAAATGCTGAAGGGAATGCGTACTGCACCGTATGAGTTCAGGACTGTCAGCAATACCGGGGAGATCAGGTGGCTCATGGAGACGGTCGCACCAATTCAGTACCAGGGGGCGCGGGCTGTTCTGGGGAACGTTATAGATATCACCGAACAGAAGCAGGCGGAACAGGAACTGCGGGAAAGCCGACGCCGGTTCAGGGACCTGGTCAATCTCCTACCACAAGGCGTCTATGAAATGGATGACAAATACAACATCACTTTCGCTAACCAGCGTTCTATTGAGATGCTTGGCTATACCACAGAGGAAGTTAATGCTGCTCCTTTGTGTGCCCTTGACACCTGCATCCCTGAGGAACGGGACAGAATGAAAGAAAACATCCAGAGAATATTGAAAGGTGAGAAACTTGGTGGCATTGAATATACTTTGCTCAGGAGAGACGGCACAACACTTCCGGTTATTATTTACTCTACATCCGTAATCAGAGATGGCAAGGCTATTGGACTTAGGGGGGTGACTATTGACATCACCGAGCAGAAACAGGCGGAGGAGGAACTCAAGGCTCAGAAGGACTTGATTGACCATATATTGGCAAAGATACCGGATGCTGTTCTCGTTGTGGGGAAAAACAACGGCGTGATTCTGGCCAACGCAGCATTCTACGATACTTTTGGTATGAATAGGCATGAAGTGGTAGGGAGGTCAATCGGCGAGCTCATTCCTGACCCTGCTCTATTGGAGTCGTTGCCGAAGGTTTTCACGGAACAGGAATCTGAGATCAGTTTGGAGTTCAAATATGGGCTGAATGGGCACAATAAGATACTGGTGGCCACCATAATGAAGATGGGAGAAAAGGAAGCCCTGGTCATACTCAAGGATGTGACTGAGGAGAGACAAAAGCAGGAAAGGTTATTTCTTACTGATCGCCTGTCTTCAATTGGTGAAATGTCGGCTGGCGTTGCTCACGAGCTTAATAATCCACTTACTGGTATTGTCTCACTCTCTCAGTTACTTCTTGAGGGCGATCCCCCCGCGGAGCTCAGGGAGGATATCGGTGACATATATAGCGAGGCGCAGCGCGCTGCCACGATAGTAAGAAACCTTCTGGCTTTTAGCCGAAAACATGCCCCTGTGCGGGAAGCGACGCAGGTGAATAGGTTGATAGAAGATGTCCTGCGATTGCGTGCCTATGAACAAAGGGTAAATAACATAGAAGTGGAGACTCAACTTGATCCCAATCTCCCTGAAATTATAGTTGACTACCATCAGATGCAGCAGGTTTTTCTCAACATCGTTCTCAATGCTGAAAGCGCCATGGCTGAGACTCGCAATACAGGCTTGCTAACCATTACTACCAGGAAACTTGATGGCCATGTCAGTATTTCCTTTTCCGATAATGGTCCGGGGATTCCCCATGAAGACCTGAATCGACTGTTTGACCCCTTTTTCACCACCAAGGAAGTAGGGAAGGGAACGGGATTAGGACTGAGTATCTGCTATGGCATAGTGACTCAGCACGGCGGCAAGGTATATGCCCAGAGTGAGGTAGGCAAGGGAGCTACCTTCGTCGTGGAGCTACCCCTTGAGGGCCGATGAACAAGGAGTATTTGTATGGAATGTAATGTTGGAGATGGAATGAAAGCCTTGGTGATTGAGGACGAGCCGGTTATCGCTCGGGTATGTGACCGGGTGCTCAGTACTGAGGGTTTCGAGGTGGAGATTGCTGCTAATGGGATGGCCGCCATAGATATGTTGGGTAGGGGAAAGTATCACCTTTTCCTCAGCGATATCAGGACGCCTGAGATGAATGGTATCGAGTTCTACTGGTATTTAAAGGAGAAACATCCGGAGCTTGCCAACCGGGTGGTGTTCACCACCGGCGATGTTTTGAGTGACGATGTTAAGGTATTTGTGGTGAAAGAGCCAGACGTGCCGCTTATACCGAAGCCGTTTACCCCTGATGAACTGAGAGTGGTGGTAAGAAAGGCCATGGAGCGAATCGTGTTGCCGGTTCTCTGAACTGGAATATGGCTGTTGAAACAAAGGGAACAATAGGGAATGGTTACGGCAGTTGAAAAGGCCAGCATACTAGTTGTCGATGATGAACAAGTCATCAGAAAAGCTCTCTGCAGGAAGCTGACGAGGGAGGGCTATCTTTGTACGGAAGCTGGTAATGCTGACGAGGCGAAAGCGAGACTGGAAGAAAAAGCCCCTGAACTGGCAATACTGGATATCAAGATGCCAGGGAAGCCAGGAAGTGAACTGCTTCCTGAAATCAGACAAAGCCACCCTGAGACAGCGGTTATTATGGCTACCGCTCTTACCGACACCGATATTGTTATTCAGTGTATGAAAGAGGGAGCTCACGACTATATAATCAAACCCTTTGACCTTGACAAGGTTATGATAAGTATTGACCGAACTCTACGAATACGAGGTCTGGAGCTCGATATAAAGAGGTACCAGCAACAACTGGAGCAGGAAGTCAAGGAGCAGACCAAGGAAATACGTAGGATATTCCTTGGTGCCATTGAATCTCTGGTGTTTGCGCTTGAAGCTAAAGACCCGTATACTGGGGGACATTCTCGCAGGGTGACCAATGTTGCGCTCGCCATTGGTCAAAGACTAGATTTGCCGCCAGATATGCTGGAGGACCTTCGCTGGGGAGCCTTGCTCCATGATGTCGGGAAGATAGCGGTTGACTCGGCCATTCAGAACAAGCCAGGCAACCTGACTCCCGAAGAGTACAACCATGTCATGACCCACGCCTTGATAGGCCCTCGTATCGTCAAGCCGGTTGCCAATGAAAGAGTGCTGGAAATAATCACCCATCACCATGCCCGCTATGATGGTAACGGACTTAATCAAAGTGTAGTCGGCGAGGATATTCCCCTGGGAGCCAGAATACTGGCGGTGGCTGATACCTTTGATGCCATGACCTCTGATCGCCCATACCGCAGTGCCATGTCTCCTGCCAGTGTAATTCGCGAAATCGAGCAGTGTGCTGGTACCCAGTTTGACCCTGCCGTGGTCAGAGCCTTTCTAAGAATCCCGACCGCTGAGATAATGCCAGGGCAAGCATGAAGTCGCTGAGTATTGATAAATGACGAGATACCGGTGACTCTTACCCAGAAGGCGGTAGAGTTTAGCTACAGTTTTTCGACCTCAGCTATATCTTATTTATCAATTTCGGGATGAAAGCCAACAAAAAGGCAGGCGGGTCCGGCCCCGTAACCCATTACTGGACTGAAGTCACTGATTATCATGCTGAGGCAATTGAACCTCTGTTTAAGCTGCTCAACCAGGTATTCCGCTCTGTCAGGGGCCGCAGCATGAGTGACCATGAGGTGCAGGGAGTCCGTTTCAGCTTCCTTACTGATAGACTTAATCAGGCGGTTGATGCCGTCCAGGCTTTTCCTGGTTCTGTCGACCATTTCGATAGTACCTTCATCGGTTAATCTGTTAATCGGCTTGATATTAAGCAGGGAGACTATTCTTGAGGCTGTTTTTGACATGCGCCCGCTGCGGTAGATATAGCGTAACGTGTCCAGCATCATCACGCCGCCAGACTTCTCCCTGACCCTCTGGGCTATGGCAGCGGTCTCCTCCAGGCTCTTGCCCTGAGCGGCAGCCCTGGCAGCCTCCAGAACAACCAGGCCCTGTGTGGAAGCACAGGCTCGGGAGTCGACGATGCGCACCGTAATGTCCGGGGATTTTTCCTTGAGCAGGTCAGCGGCTATACCGGCTGTCCGGTTGACCGCACTCAGTGAAGAGGCAATGGTGATAAAAAGGATTTGATTCGATTGTTTGCTCAGCTCTTCGTAAGCATTCAGAAGGTAATCGGGCGGTATGGCTGAAGTAACGAATTTGTCTGGGTCTTTTTTGATAAGCGCGTAGGCCTCGGTGGCGCTGATAGTTTCACCATCGATGTAGATTTTGCCGTCAACGGAGATATGTGCGGCCGGGACTACCTTGATTTGGTGCTGTTTGGCCAGTTCTCGGGGTATGCAGGCTACACTGTCAGTCATCACAGCTACGTTTGCCAATGGTCGCCTCCTACCTGACTTTCCCTCGGTTTAATGGTGAATAGCTTTTCAAGACGCTTCGTATAGTGATGTTCTTATACCTCGTGTATCTGGGTTATAATAATGGTTAGATACTGAGAGCGTCAAATGTTTCCGGGTCCTTGTGAGGATTGCACCAGAGTGTATAACGGAAGCCGAATTTAAGCCCCCAGAATCTCCTTATGCCGCAGCGCCCTCTCTAGGGAGGGCTGCATCTTCATCTCACGGAACTCCTTGATGGCAAAGTCCAAGTGCTCCAGAGCCTCAGACTTCTCATCGGGGTAGTGTTCTAAGAGCATCTCGGCAAGCTGGAGGCGGGTGAGGGCCAGCTCCGGGCGGAACCTCATGTCAGTACAGACCCTGATGGCTTCCTGATAGTGGTTGCGAGCTTCCTCTGGTCTGCCGAGAAGGGCTGCGGCGGCTCCGAGGTGACGTGAAACGCACGTAATGTAGGTATCACCAGGTGTACAGACATTGCTGCCGGTAAAACGTTTCAGTAGCATCTCTGCTGCCTGCCGGTGCCCAACCAGCACAGCAGCCTCCAGATACGCCATTTCCCCCTGTACCTGAACCTCGTCGTCGGCAGTACCGAAATGAGGACGTTTAACCACCAGTCGCTCCAGCATTTCTTCCACCTCAACAGACCGACCCAAGTAGGCATTAATTAAACATAGCGCCGCATCAGGCTGCATACCCAAGCCTTGTAACCCATCGCGGTAAGTTTGTTCAAAACGTTCGAGATTTCTCCCGAGATAGAGTCTGGGTCTCAAATCAGCGTTTCTTGCCAGCCCGAAAGCTAAGACCGCTATACCTAATTCCTGTCCGCGAGCTATCATCTGACGTCCTATCTGCACAACCTCCTCCAGGTGGCCATCTATGGCTGCCATCAAGGCATTCAAGGTCATGTAACGGAAGAAACACCAATTATGGCCGGTGCGCTCATATAGATTCCGCAACTCGTCACAGCACTCCTGAGCTTGTTGCCGCTGCCCTGAAGCGAGAAAAGCAAGACTTGCACATCTAAGTCCGAGAGAAGCCGGTTCTAACCTCTTTGGCCGTGTTGTAAGCATAATTTCATTGGCCAGAGATGCGGCTTTTTTAAAGTGATGTGGGGCTTGAGAATAACTTATCCAGAATGAAGCTGCAATCCAGAATGTTTCAGGGTCACCAAGGCGACTGGCTTGTTCGAGGGCTTTATCCAAAAGCTTACGTGCTGATTTCCGGTCGCCAGTGGCGAACCTTACAGCCCCAAGACACGCATCCGCAGTAGCACGCTCTACTGTTTCCGGCCGAGCGTATTGGTCAGCCCGCTCTGCCCACAAGACTGCTTCCGGTGTCGCTACACCCACAGCCCCCTGCTCAATGACAAGTGCTCTTATTGCAAAGATGCAGGCCAGAGAGGCATATTCATTATTCTTTATGGTCTCGGCCAGCGAGAATAACTCCGGCAACTCTTTGTCAAGTAGACGCCTAGGTTCCATAGTGGCACACAAAGCCTCACTCAGAGCCACCAGCAGGTCACACCGCTTGCCCTTGTCCTCCGGGTCAAGCACTTCCTGCACTTTAAGTGCCTGCTCCAGCAGACGTACCGCCTCTCCATAGGCATAAACAGACATTGCCCGTTGTGCGGCCATCTCACCATAGCTGACTGCCTTGGCCAGGTCAGCTGGGTCAGAAGAATAGGAAAAGTGCTCGGCCAGCTCGGTGGCGTGTTCTTTAAGACGCTTTTCGTACACTTCTTCCAGTGCTTTACCTACCTGCTGGTGGAGCCGTATTCTCCTTGGGGCGATAATCTCTTCATATAGCGTCTGGCGGAAGAAGGCATGGGTAAAGCGATAAGTCACTGCCGCTCCCACAGCGGAGCGCTCCTCTACTACGGCAGCTCCTTTTGCCTCCTCTAGGGCAGCGAATAGCTCGTCATCTGATACACCGGCCACCTTCTGCAGTACAGCCAGCCGGAACTCCCTGCCTATCACTGAGGCAATAGACAGGATTCGATTACATTCCTGGCTCAGACCCGAGAGGCGTTTACCGACAACATCCCGCAGCCCTTCGGGAATACTCATTTCAAGTGTGGTAGCCCGCCACTGTCCTTCTTCCCGGCTGATAAGACCTTCTTCGACCAGATAGCGTACCACCTCCTGTACAAAGAGAGGGTTGCCCTCAGTCTGGCGGTGTACTGCCTCGGCCAGTCCCCAGGGCACCTCCTGCCTGACGATGCTCTCCAGCATCCTTCTAACTTCATCGGCATTGAGACCCCGCAGCAGGATGCGGTTAAAGGTGGCAACACGACGTAGCTCAGCCAGCGCCGCCGACAGGGGGTGAGTACGGTCTACTTCCACATCACGGTAGGTACCGACAATGACGAGCCTTGCACCACCGAGGTTACGCGAGACGTGAGTTAGCATCTCCAATGTACCCTTATCGGAGTCGTGCAGGTCTTCTAATACAATCAATAGCGGCTGGACTTTGGCAGCATTTGTGAGGAAGCTGGTCACCGCCTGGAAGAGACGGTAGCGCTCCTCCTCGGGGCTTTCTGGTGGTCTCGGTTCTACCTTCAGTTTCTCCCTTACCTCGGACACTATACGAGCAACGTCAGCCGCCCCTGTCCCAAGCTCCCTCCTCAGGTCTCTGGTCTCTCGTGACAGTACATAGGAACGCATTGCCTCCACAAAGGCCAGGTAGGGCAGTGACAAAGAGCCCTCCTCGTAGCAGTGACCCACCAGGGTCTTGCCGCCACGAAGGGTTACGTAGGTAGACAGCTGCTCGCAAAGGGCGGTCTTACCGATACCTGGC
>Ga0209427_10001310_pt1 | contig 28437 bp, 16 predicted proteins | sample DeeMarSWOR136_30_FD_187465 | JGI IMG/M metagenome (GOLD analysis project Ga0209427, IMG submission 187465) | Marine sediment microbial communities from White Oak River estuary, North Carolina - WOR-1-36_30 (SPAdes) (version 2) | ecosystem: Environmental > Aquatic > Marine > Intertidal zone >...
ACCCAACCGGAGGAAACCCTCTCGATCCAATCCCAAAGAGGACCAATACGTATGAAAATACTTCTCCATTAATTGGAAGGGAAAGACATCATGACCAGCAGGAACCGGGGTGTGGGTCGTGAAGATTGACGTCTTTTTCACTCGCTCAACTGCTTCCTCATGAGCAGTGCCTCCCTGTACCATTTCCCTGACCCTTTCCAGCATGGCAAAAGCCGCGTGCCCCTCATTGAGGTGCAGCAGGGAATACCGGATGCCAAGAGCTTCCAGGACTTCCGAGCCTCCTATGCCAAGGACGAGTTCCTGGCGGAGCCTCTGCTCCCTGTCTCCGATATAAAGGCGGGCTGATATACTCCGGCTGTCTGGATCGTTACTCTCGATATCCGGATCTATCAGGTAAAGGGGTATTCGACCGACATTCACCTGCCAGACGGCGACATATATGGGAGGGTCAATCAAGGGGACTCTCACGACCACCTGTTCCCCTTTCTCGTTCAAAACCCTGGAAATCGAGGCGGCATCTCGGTCAACAGGCTCATCCCTGTCCTCCTGCCAACCGTCCTCACGAATCCGCTGATAGAGGTATCCTTCCGGATACATGAAGCCAACGGCCACCAGCGGGACTCTCAGGTCGCTGCATTCCTTGAGGAAATCCCCGGCCAGAAAACCTAGACCGCCCGCATAAAAGGGCAGAGAATGGTGCAGCCCGTATTCTGCTGAAAAATAGGCGATTGGTTGAATATTCCTGCCGTCCCCATTATCTAAAAGGTGGCATGCCCCTTCCCCAGTGTCCCTCTGAAAACGGGAGAGTACGACATCGTAGTGGCGAAGATAGTTTGGGTCCTTGGCAGCCGATTCCAGCATCTCTCTGGGAAGATCCTTGAGCATCTTGTCTGGATTATGACCGCTCTCCTTCCATCCTTGACGGCTCAGCCGCTTGAAGAGCATCCTGGCTGCCGGATGCCAACTCCACCAAAGGTTTTCAGCCAGTTCCCCGAGCCCTGCAAGTCGCTCCGGAAGATTCGGAAACATGCTCTTGAGATCCACGTCTATCCCCTCCCAAATGTTTGGCAACGTTCAAAAGTGTTGGCACGAGGAATGAACCCTGGATAGGTTCAGGGAGGCCATGACCTTGTGTGAGGCTCAAGGCATAAGGCTTAAGGCTCACGGCAAATCGATCATCCAACTGAAACCTCCTTACGCCTTACGCCACTAGCCTTCTGCCTTCTGCACATATCCCCTTGCCTCCGGCCCGGAGGGCCTACGCCCCGGAGGGAGAAAAATGGCCATGGCCGGGAAAAGGGCTTTTACGAACCAGAGAAGACCAATGCGAACACTTTTGAACGTTACTCAATGTTTTCTATTGTGAAACAGACAGGGGGCTCTTTTCCCAATCCCTGTGCTGTTCCTGGAAGTGTTTGAGAAAGCAACGTCCTTTTTTGTTCCTGAGATCATAGACGCTGTGCCTCAAAATCGTCACCGGTTTGCCCCCTTTCAGGTTGACCGTAATGTCATAACGGGTGAAACCGGTGATGATGCCCCGGATAATTTCGCCTTCAAGCAAGGTGAAGAAAACAACTTCTTTTTCCTTCATGAGAGGAAAAAGGGACTTGTTCTTGACAAAGTAGCGTTTGTGCGGGGAAAAAATAGGCTCAAGACCAAGCGCCTTGACCTTCTCGTCTGTTTTTATGAACTCTCGGATCGAGTCGGCGAGATCCGCTGAATAGAGGCATTTTACCTGAACCTTGGGAAGCACCTCCTGTCCTTGCTGCCCCTCTATTTGCACCTTCACGTCATATTTCAGGTTCTCCAGCACCGTGGCCCTGATGGTGCGATAGCCGTGGACGTGAAACTCCCAGGGTTGTTTAGAATTCAACACCTGATCAAACACGGAGTGGCCGTAGTGCTCATCCAAGTACTCCTTAAGTCCTAAAAGGTATCCCAATTTCAGAATCCTCCTTGGAGCATGATCCTGGCATCGGCAATGATACTGCCCTTGGAAGAGCACATGACCGGATTGAGATCGATGGATTCAATCATCTCTTCCAGGTCCATCACCAATTCTGAAAAGACAAGCATCATGTGGGTAAGTTCATTCAGATCCACCGGTTCGGATCCCCGGTACCCTTCCAGCAACTGGTGTGCTTTAAGGTTCCTAACCATGGAGGACACATCCTTCTCTTGCAACGGGGCCATTCTCAAAACCGCATCTTTATAGATTTCCACGCCCGTTCCGCCCATACCCAGAAGGATCACCGGTCCAAACTGATAGTCTATCTTTGCGCCCACGATTAACTCCACACCGGAAACCATCTCCTCCACCAACATGCCGGCAAAATGATCGACAGCGCTAAAACGTTGATATGTGCCTTCTAACACCTCGTCGCTGTCAATGCCCACGACCACGCCCCCCTGATCCGACTTGTGCACCACATTGCAGGAGACCACCTTGCCTACGACCGGATAGCCGATTTCATGGGCTGAACGAAGTGCGTCCTCCATAGTCGTCGCCCATTTGAATCTTGGAACCACCAGCCCGGCAATGGCCAAAAGGCGCTTTGCCTCAGGCTCCATAACCCACCCCGCCTGGCGAGCTGCTGAAATGATCTCTGTGATCTCTTTTTTCAGCATGGCTTACACCTCCGCAACGCCTCTGCCATCAGGACGGCTCCTTCAATGGAAGGCGATACAGGTACTCGATTGAGTTCGAACCCCTCAATGAGCATGCGGTATTTCTCGACATGGGGGACGTACGCTGCAAGGGGCTTTCCTTCCCTGCGATACACCTGACTCAATCTGGCTCCGAGATCGGATGTCGTGCCCGGCAAATAGGGCAGAAGAAGCAGAAGAATGCAATCGATGTCCGGTGCCCTGCTCAAAGCAATCGTCGCGACAACAAAATCGTCATCCACGGCGCTCCCAGTGAGATCAATGGGGTTCCCGCAAGATGCGATTGCCTGGACGCTCGCCGACAATTTATCTCGCATTTCCTTTTGCACTGGCTCCGGCAAATTTGGAACCGTGAGACCATGAGAAGAACAGACGTCTACCGCCAGAGCACCATGGCCGCCACTGCCCGTGATAACGCCGATCCTCCCCTCGATCGAACCCCTATAACAGCTCAGCGACTCACAGAAAGAGACCAACTCGAATTCATTCTTGGCTTCAACCACGCCATACTGAGAGAGCACTTCGGAAAAAACCTTATAATCGCCTCCGAGAGAGGCGGTATGACTCGATATGGCTCTGTTTCCCCCAGGGCTTTTCCCGGCCTTTAAGACAATAACCGGTTTTGGTGACCTGCCTGCCGCTGTGACAAAATTGCGGCCCTCATTCCTTTCGAACCCTTCAATATAGAAGGCAATCACTTTCGTGTGAGGATCATCAATAAGGTAGCGGAGCAGGTCCAACTCCCTGATCAAGGCCTTATTCCCGATACTGATGGCCAGAGAAACCCCGACTCCTTCCCCGGCGAATTTCACCATCTGGTCAACCAGTATTCCCCCGCTCTGACTCACCATAGCAACCCCACCGGGGTCCGGTCGAACCATGCGCTCGCTGGGGAGAAAAAACGTATCTACAATCCCAGCCGCATAAACACCGAGACAATTGGGTCCAATAAATGGAAAATCCGCCTCCTGCGCCATGGCGACGATGCGATCCTGCAAATCCTTGCAGCCGCTCTCTGCAAATCCCCCTGAAATGACGGCTGCACCCCCAACCCCTGCCTCGATGCATTCCGCCAATACGCCTGGAACATGCTCCGCCCTCACAGCGATCACAGCCAAGTCGACCTTTTCCGGAATTTCCTTGACATGGCTGTAGATTCTTTCCCCTTGCAGGTCTCCCCCGCGAGGATTCACCGGGAAGACTTTTACTGGGCAACGGAGATTGTTTTTGTTGTAGATCACATTGGCGGGATGACGGTCATTGGTCGACGAAAAACCAATGACAGCCATGCTCTTCGGCTCAAATAAGGCCTTGAGGTTCATCATGTCCTCCCTCGCCATCCTCTCTTTGTCATTGTAAGATTTCTCCCCCCGCTTTCGCAGGGGTCGAAATGACCGTATTGCCACAGTATTTAGGAAACGCTCTAGCCTGACGGCATCTTAAGGTAGGTCTTCTGGCAAAGAGCCCTGAAACGGTTAACCCATTCGTCAGCGTCCCTCTCACCGCTGTCCGCTTTTCTTCGCTGATCAGGGTATACGGTATGAAGTAAGTCATAGCAGACATTTTGCACTGTCCAGATATTGACCTGAAAGGGCACCTCGCTCAAGAGGGTTAAAGCGGAATCCAGTGTTTCAACGCGAGCCATATCAAGAGGGCTTTCAGACAGACCTTCAGCCATTCTTTCAAGATTCTTTCTGAGGGCAAACTCGAGGCCGTCCCCTTTCACTGTCATGCCTGCCATCTTGGCTGCCTCGAGGAGCTGGCGAATGTGTTCCGGATCGATCCTTTCTTCTTGAAAAGCTCGGAGCAAGTCTGCATGCAGCACAAACTCGGTGGCGAATTGTAGGGCCCGTGGGATTGGGCTCCCTGACTCGGTGAGGAACCGAATTATGGGGACATGGTCTTCATAAAGGTCACGATAAACAGCCTCCGCATTGGACAGTATCGATTCGAGGATGAGATCCAAAATTTCACTCTGCTCGTTACGAAACAATGATTTCAGAGAATAGATTTCTTTTTCAAAATGCTTGTCGAGGAGACGAATGGTTTCAGGAAAGTCCGCAGCATCGAAGGCTCCTGAGATCTGCTTGACCATCGACTGGTACGTCTCTGCAGTCTCAAATTTGCGGACGCCGCAGGTCATATTGTGGTCTCCCAGATGGAGAACGGCGAAACATATCACGGACCATTCGGTGGTGATCTCGGTAGCGAGAGTCGCCTTGCCCACGGCGAGCGTCGCTTTCCCGGCCCTTAGAAGTTGATAATCCTCTCTATCCACTTTGTAGCAATACACCTCAACGTGTTCGTCGTAGTCTTTGAAAAGGGAGCTCATGGCATAGTGTGCCCCCACCTTCATCAAATCTGCTTTGGCCGGCCGAATATATCTCTCATACACGGCCCGGCCGTCCTTTTCTGTGGGTATATTGCTTTTTGCTCTCTCCAAACGTTCCAAGAAAGCAGCTTCCAGATCTTCCCCGAAGCTTTCCTGAGCGAGCTGAAGAACGCGTGCGGCATATTGGATGACCTGTATGGTTTCAATTCCTGAAAGCTCGTCGAAAAACCATCCGCAGCTCGTGTACATCAACATGGCATGACGCTGGAGTTCCAGGAGTTTGAGGGCTGCACATGCCTCTTCTTCTGAAAGCGCTCTAGCCGCCCGCCGGCCCAGAAAACTCTCTCTGCTCGCAGGAGATCGGGCAAGAATGACCTCGATATAGTCGTCTCGTGCCTCCCATGGCTCTTTGAGGAATTTCTTTCCATGCGCTTCATAGGCGGGTGAGACAGCGTCGCGCAGCCAGTCCAGGGTGTCGCGGAGAAATAGGCGCCATTCCTGGTTCCATCCTGGATGTGCTCCGCTATGGCATCCACAGTTGCCTCTCCATCGCTCCACACCATGGGGGCAGCTCCAGGAGGTATTTTCAAAGATCTCCACCTCATGAGCGGGTGGGTTTTTTTCCAGGTACTCCCCGTAATTCGTGAGACGTGCCAGGTTTTTCGACTCGATAACGTTCAGGGCGTAGGCAAGCGCCATGTCTCCGAACCTGTGGTGATGGCCGTAGCTTTCCCCATCCGTAGCAATATGGACCAGTTGATTCCCAGCCCCTTTCTCGGAGAAACCTCCCATGAGCCTCTGCACAAAGGCTTCCCCACTGCTCAGGAGTCCCTCAAAAGCCACAGCCCTCGACACGGCCCCATCATAGAAAAATAGGGCAATGGTTTTACCGGAGGGAAGGCGCAGGGTGTACGCTCTTGTGGGGTCGATATGGCTTTCCTTCACGTCCTTCCAGTTCTTCTCCCCCACAGATCGAAAGCGCTTCGCTTGGTGCCGGGCCAGGATGGTGAAACGGATGCCCTTTTCTGCGAGGATCTCTAAACTTTCGAGATCTACCGCCGTCTCCGGTAGCCACATTCCCTCAGGCTTTCTTCCGAATCGGTACTCGAAATCACGTACGCCCCATTGGATCTGCGTCTCCTTGTCCCGGCGGTTGGCCAAAGGCAGGATCATGTGGTTGTAGGCCTGGGCAATAGCCGAGCCGTGTCCGGAATAGGAGGCTTGACTTTCTTTGTCTGCCTCCAAGATCGCCTCATAGACCTTCGACGCATTCTTTTCAATCCAGGCTAGAAGGGTTGGACCGAAGTTGAAATTGATCTTGGCATAATTGTTCACCATGCCCAGGATCCGACCCTGCTCATCCAGAATCCGGGATGTTGCATTCGGCGCATAGCACTCCGCTGTGATGCGCTTGTTCCAGTCGTGATAGGGGTGGGCAGACTCCTGTACTTCAATCGCCTCAAGCCACGGATTCTCGCGAGGCGGCTGATAAAAATGCCCATGAATGCAAATGTACCGGTCCGCCATTAACTGCTCCGCTGTGAACTGCTGATTATTGCTGAAAGAAGAGTTTTACTCAGATCCAAAAGAAAAAAGGAATTCATTTGCACCAGACCCACACGCCACCCTCTCATGTTGTGAACGCGAGAGCGCTGTTGTCGGTTTCCTCCAAAGGCTCCCCCAAGACACAGTGTAGGACCACGATCCATAGGGCCAACCGTCCTGCCCGTTATTATTTAAAGGTGTCAAAAATGCCTTCAAAAGATGCCTGATCGATCTTCTGTTTCACCAAGCTCATGTCCTTGATGGCTGATTCCTGTCCATTCAACGTCGACCTTTCCGCTTTGTAGATAATGCCAATGGGAATCCTTTCTCCCCATTCCTGTGCCCTCTCAAAGGCTCTCATCCTGTGCTTCGGATTATATTCGGGTTCATCATTAACCTTGTAAACCCGGCTTTTGTACCACTGGAATGTATTGACCCTATTGAATGAAACGCAGGGCTGAAGGATCTCGACAAAAGAAAAGCCTTTGTGCAAGATCCCTTCCTTGATGAGGAACGTGAGATGCTCCTTGTCACCCGCAAATCCCCTGGCCACAAAACCACAATTTGACGAAATCGCAAGCAGCAGAGGCGTCATGGGAGGGGAAAAGGAACCCCATGGTGTGGTTTTCGAGACATAGCCCAGTTCACTCGTAGGAGACGTCTGGCCTTTTGTGAGCCCGTAGACCTGATTGTTGTGCACGAGATAGGTAATGTCAATGTTCCTTCGCATGGCGTGGATGAAGTGGTTTCCTCCTTCCGCATAGCCATCACCATCTCCTCCTTCAGCCAAAACCGTAAGCTCGTGATTGACCAACTTGACCCCGGTTGCTACGGGGAGCGTTCTACCATGGAGACCATTAAAGGTATTGGATCGGAGATAATGGGGCGTTTTGGGTGCTTGCCCGATGCCTGAGACGATAACGATCTCATTCGGCTTTCTTTGCAATTCTACAAAAGCGTCTTTGAGCGCTTCTAAAATGGCATGGTTTCCGCAGCCTGGACACCATGCTATAGGATCATCGCTGTGAAAATCCTTTAGAGTAAGCATCCTCTCCTCCTCTAGATTCGCGCCTTCACCTGGTTGACGATGTCTGAAGGTGAGAAGGGCCGGCCATCATATTTTAAGATCTTGTGAAAGATGGAGATTCCGGACTCATAGCTAAACATATCCGCAAATTGGCCCATATAGTTGTTTTCGACACCAAAAAACTTCGCTCTCTTCATGCTCCCATTCAGAAATTCTTTCGAGGGGAATGGGTAAACCTCACTGAAATGTACCATCTGGGTTCGGAAGCCTTCAAGATTCATGAGATCCACCGCCTCCCTCATCACGCCGTAGGTGGATCCCCAGCCCAGCAGCACGAGGTCTGACTCTCCGGGGGGATAGATTTCAGGTGATTCCATTTCTTCTGTCATCCCTTCCATTTTTCGCATCCGTTTGCGCATCTGCTGCATTCGCACTTCTGCACTCTCCGTAATATGGCCGGTCTCTGTGTGTTCATCACTGTCGGCGTACACCACCGCCTCTGATTGCCCCGGCAAAATCCTGGGGGAAATCCCGGAGTCACGCCACAGATACCTCTTGTAATCCTTGATGGAAGCGATGCCGTCATCGAACAGGATCCCCCCACGGTCGATCTTGATTTCGTTTATATCCAGGCTGTCCACCGTGAAGTAGGAGTCGTTCAGATGCTGATCTCCCAGAACAATGACAGGGGTTTGATATTTGTCGGCCATGTTGAAAGCCTTTCCCATCAAATAAAAGGCCTGCTCAGCACTGCCCGGGGCAAAAACCGCTCGTGGAAACTCGCCGTGAGATGCATGGATGACAAATCTCAGGTCTGCCTGCTCCGTCCTTGTAGGCAGACCGGTGGATGGCCCTGCCCTCTGTGCAACCACAACCACCACGGGTGTTTCCGTCATTCCAGCCAACCCCAGGGCCTCTACCATCAGGCAGAACCCTCCTCCCGAGGTGGCCGTCATTGCTCTGACGCCTGCAAATGAGGCACCGATGACCATGTTGATCGCTGCTATTTCGTCTTCAGCAGGTTCAAGGATGATGCCATATTTTTCCGCCATCGAAGCTACAAACTCCATAATCGGCGTCGAGGGGGACATAGGATAACCTGAATAGAATTTGAGCCCAGAGCAGATTGCTCCCAAGGCCATCGCTTCGCTACCATTGATCAGCATCCTCTTCTCCATTGACGAAGCCGGAGGAATCCGATACGGGTGCGTCCCCTTGAAATTGTCCTGGACATAACGGTATCCAGCTGAGGCCGTCTTTTGATTCTTTTCAACGACCTCCGGGCCCTTGCGCCCGAATTCCTCCTCGAGACGATCCAATAAAGGCTGAAGATCAACGCCCATGAGTGCAAATGCAGCCCCGGTGGCGGCTGCGTTGACCATGATCTTGCTTTCACCCGTCTCAGTGGCCAGCTTTTCAAGAGGAATGGAAAAATAATTGGCTTTTTCTGATCGGAAGCCTGTTTTCGGGCCGTCAAAAATCATCACGCCATCGTCAGCCAGATCAGAGAGATCCTGATCAATGACGCTCTTGTCCAAGGCAACCAAGAGGTTGACCTTGTCGCTCACGGCATGGACGGGCTGGTCTTTGATCCTGACCTGGACAAAATTGTGTCCACCCCTGATTCTGGATTCTACGTCTTGATTTGTGAACACGTAATACCCGTGACGGGTGAAGATCTTTCCCATGATGAAGCCGATGGCTTGCATGCCTTGGCCCGCTTGCCCTGCAATGCGAATGGTCACGTCAACAGCCATGAATGTCCTCCTCACATCATATGGATGACACCATACGTCCTATCATGCAAATGGCCTCACTACTTCGTGATGGATTGGTAAATCCTGAGGTAGCTCTGGGCTGAACGATCCCAGGAAAAATCCTCCTTCATCCCGTTAGCGACCAGCATTTTCCAGGAATCTAAATATCCAAAGAGTCTGAGCGCTCTTCGGATCGCAGCCAAAAAAGCAGTTGCTTTGTAAGGCCCAAACTTGAAGCCGTTTCCTTTTCTATTTTTTGAATCAAAGGTCACAATCGTATCGTCAAGCCCCCCTGTAGCCCGAACCACAGGCACGGTCCCGTATTTCAGCGCGTACATTTGGGTCAGGCCACAGGGTTCATACCGAGAAGGGACAAGAAATATGTCCACGCCGGCCATGATGCGATGGGCAAGCGGTTCGTTGAAGCCGATAAAAAGACCCACCTTACCTGGGTGGCGTTCAGCCGCCTTCTGAATGGCCTGTTGGATATTCTCTTCCCCCGATCCCAGAACGACGAGGCCCACATCCAAAGTGAGGAGATCATCCAGGATTTCAACGAGGAGATCGAGTCCCTTCTGAGCATCGAGACGGGAGACCATGCCCAGCAAGGGCTTGTTTTGCAAGGAAGAAGCCAGGCCCATCTCCCGGAGGAGCGCTTCTTTACAGCGTCCTTTTCCCGCCATCTTCTCCGCGGAATACTGAGCCTCAATATGGGAATCACGGGCAGGATCCCACAAAAAATAGTCGGCCCCATTGAGGATACCGTGCAGGTCTTTTGACCGCTTCTTGAGAAGGCCCTCCATGCCCAGGCCGAACTCCGGGGTCTGTATCTCCTGGCTGTACTTGGGGCTTACCGTGGTAATGGCATCTGAATAGACGATGCCTGCCTTCAGCAGGCTTATCTTTTCCCAATATTCGAGACCCTCAGGTTGGAATTCCTCAAGAGGAAGACCGCATGTGGCCAGCTTTTCTTTTGGAAAAAGACCTTGGTAGCCGATATTGTGGATTGTAAAAAGGGGTGCAGCACCCTTGAAGAAAGGATCTTTCTTGAAAAGGGTTTTGAGATAGATGGGAACCAATCCGGTCTGCCAGTCGTGGCAGTGAACCACTTCAAAATCAAAATCGATCTCCTTGGCCAGCAGAAGAGCGGCCTGACTGAAGAAAGCGAATCGTTCCAAGTTGTCGTAATAATCGCCCTCCGGTGTACCGTAGAGGTTCGGTCGGTCAAAAAGGTCCTCTCTTTCAAAGAAGTAAACCGGAATCCTGTCCTCTGTTTGTGTTTCCAGCACATTCGACGGGAGCTTCTGTTCTCCTAAAGGCACTTTGAGCCCCCGCATTAGAATTTTGGTGGTATAGCGACCTTCTTTGACGGCACGATAGTATGGGAGCCCCACCCGAACATCCACGTCCAGCTTCTTGAGGGCACCGGGAAGAGAGCCGGCCACATCGGCCAAGCCGCCGGTTTTCGCAAAAGGAACGACTTCAGGAGAAAGAAAAAGAACCTTCAAAGTTTCAGTCATGGATGACCCCAATAAACGTACAGGAGAATCTGTGCCATGAGCCCTGACCGGGGTTTCGAATGACAAAGCGCAAATATCAAATTCCCAAATGAAGGCTTTTGGATTTCAAAATTTATTTGAACTTTGGATTTTGACATTTGGCATTGCGGTTAGCCATTATCTTCCTCTACCGCCTCGAGTATCTGTGGGTAGATGTTGGAAACGCTGTAGAGCACCCGGTTCCATGAAGGGATCAAGGTGCTCTCATGGGGTCCCTTAATTTGCTCCCATGCGGTCCACAGGAAGCCTCGAAAATATTGGGCCGTGAGCTCTTCTTGATAGCGATCATACACCAGGTCATTGACCTCGGCATCATCACTGTAGCTTTTGATAAAGGCCAGGGTGTTCTGGTAGTACGTGTGGAGGATCATGTCCACAAAGGCATCATCCAGCGGAACCCCGTGGGCTCGCACATAGTCCAAATAAAACTTGGCAATATCCACCACCATCCGGTGAAGACCCTTCCCCTTGTCATCCGGGGAAAGGTCCTGGTGTTTGTGTTCATAATTGGGCGCAAGGTCAATCTGTGCGATTTTGGGCAAAATGACCCGCTTGTAGACTTCGGAAAGGGTGCTCACTTCCAGGCCCCAGTCATAGGCGATATTGACTCCACGACCCAGGCGGGTCAAGAAACTGAACTCCCCTGCAAGAGGGTAATTGAATGTGCGATGGTAACTGAAGAAATGGCCCAGGTCGTTGAATCCCCGCTCATACATGATGCTCCGCATGGCATCCACAAAAGGGGTGACGAAGAGACGGGTCACCCTGCCTTTCATGGTTCGCTCGGTGGGAGAAATCCGGGCGTAATATCCTTTGCAAAATTCAAAATCGTTGTTCGGGTTGGCCGTGGGCTCTATAAGCCGGCCCAGAAGAACGCGATCATAAGTGACAATATCGCAATCATGGAGTGCGATAACGTCGCAGTCCTCACGGGCGAAGAGATACCCCAGAGTGATCCATACCGACTGCCCCTTGCCTTGAACACCGGTGGTGATTTCCCTTTTCTGGATCTTTCGGAAAATGTTCTGGATGCGCGGACCCTCGACCCAGACCACCTTAAGATCCCTTTCCGCTGTGCGCAGCCTCCCGAAGTACTCCTTTGCTTCCCGAAACTGCGCCTCTTGCTGGGCGCCACCCAAGGCCACTACGATGCTGTGGAGATAGCGCACCTTCTGGATTTCATCCAGAATGTGATCCAAAACCGGAGGATTTTGGATCTCTGAGTAAAGGGACGGGAGCAACAGGCTGATCTTGACATGCCGGGCGTACTCCTCCAATTTCCCCTCCAGATCTTCAAGATAAGCCTCCACGTCGAAAGCCCTGTAAAGGGAATGCAGGGTTGTAATGAGTCCTTCTTGATGAAAATCCGTCATGACACCACCTCTTTCTAAGCCCCATGAAAACTCGGCGCTGTTTTGCGTGGAATCTAAACGTCTCGGAGATTGTACAACTCTTTGAAATCAAATGGCTTTTAATGACATTATAATGATATGCCATGCACATGGAATGATGGAATAGTGGAACAATGGAATAAGGGTCAAAACTGAATAACCTCTGTATCTGGATCAAGGGTTTTGGGATGAATTCTTACGAGCTCTTCATGAGTGTTCTTATAGGTTCCGGGGAGAATCGCTCCTTCGTGACAATCATCACATTCCTAAACGAATGGTTCTCCCTTTTTCATGCCGAAAACCTCTCAAAGCGCAAAATACGTAGTTGTGGCCTCCGGCTCGTGGAGACGAAGCTCATCAATCGAGATATCTTTCAGCAAGGTGGGATATAAACCCAACATTTGCCCCATCATTCCAACATTCCATTATTCCAATTGTGAGCGAGGCGAACCAAGTTTACGTGAGGTTCAAATGTTTTCGGTAAGATCTTGGTCAGGATTGCTGCGCTTGATCCCTGATCTACCATCAAGGCATCATCTGCGGCGTTGCCTTCCTTCGCTCCTCCTTGCGGCGTATGAAGTTTTACGGCTTAAGGCATAAGGCTCAAGGCCCAAGGATAAAAGACAACAAAGATACCACGATACCACTCTTCTTCCCCTTGCGCCTTACGCCCTGCGCCCCTTGCCTCATTCATCCGCCTCAGTCGTCGCTCCTCGGCGTCTTGCACCTAATACCTTCCTGGTGATCAGGAGTACCGCATAACCCGCTAGTTTCACGCTTGACATCTAAAATAGACAGTGGATTTAGATTGATCATAAATGCTTTATCCGATTGGGGGATTCCTTTGACCTTCCGTTTTTCCCTTTTGAGCGGACTTCTCATTCCAAATCTTGATCAAGTAATCCTTGTGTTCTTCGAACCTCATAGCCTGTTCTTCGACCAAATCCTCCGCCTCCTGGGACGACATCTCCCAACTTTGACGTACAAAAGAGGCCACCCTTGCGTAGTAGAGGGGGGTAACGAGGTCCAGCAGTTTATTTCGATTGACAGTCCAAAGATGGAAGGTGGCCGCCAGTTCGTAAAGGATCTGAACCCAGGCATTGGTGGAGAGGTGGAACCGGCTCGAATCCGTCTCAAATGCCTTCTCTATCTCTGCGAAGCAGTCCTCGCAAAAAATTTCTCTCCACAAAGCGGAGAATTGTTGATATCCCATTTTGAAAAGTTCCACCATGTTTTCCAGATTGACCTTCACCGGCTCGGGCTCTGTGTACCCTTCGTAACCAAAGATCTCCAAAGGCTCACTGCCCTTGATCCCCTTCCAATAGGTTTCATACCTTTCCATGAGGGAAAAGAGCGCTGAGAGAACCTCTCGAAACATGGGCCCGAGATGCTGCCCCGGGTCCTTCACATCGTGAACCTTGACTCCTAGGTTGGACTGACAGATTCGGAATCCCTGGGTGATCGCATTGGTGGTCATCCAGATATCGATCCCGAAGCGGGCCACATCCGTTTCCCACACATCCTGTTCCGAATAGTACTTCGCCACATCCCTTGAAATGGCGAAGTCGCCCCCGATGGGCTGACGAATCCGCTTGCCGTAAAGGGCACGGGTTAGGTTGTATACGATATTGTTGGTAATGGTGCCGTCATACTTGTGTCTCAAATACACCGGCGCCACAAACTGATAGCCCTTCTCCAGAACAGGGTCCATGAGGTGCTTCACCCAGTCCGGCGTAATGCTCCGGAGATCGGAATCGACCATAGCGCAAACTTTTATTTTGAGTCGACTCGCGGCTTCAAACAAAGATCGCAGAGCCGTTCCCTTGCCGCCAGATCCCCGGTAGATAGACACGATTTTCTCCTGCCATGGCTTGATCTGAAACTCTTTGGCCACCTCCCGTGTGTCATCCGTGGAGCCTCCGTCCGCGATAAGAATGACGCTTCTTCGCTCCTTATAGTACTTGTTCAGACCGTGGGTGACCATCTGGATGACATGCTCGATGGTTTTCTCATTGTTGTAGCAGGGGATGCCTACCAGGATGTCCGCTGATTCGATCTCCTCGAGCCGCTTAGACGTGTAGGCCCTAAGCGCTGTATCATAGTGCATCCTCGTTCCTCCTATTCTTAAGGCTCATGCATCAAGCTCAGTTTATTCCCGTATGATATAGCAGCGTATAACACAAGAGCGGGAAAGACGCAAATCAAGGTTTTACCGAAGCCCACAAAACCCTTTGAAATTTATACCAAAAGGGATTAAGTTAAAGAGTGAATCGGCAGGCGATACGCCGCCGATTTCTACCGAGGGATTTCTCAAGGACACAGAATAAGGAGGGTTTCCGCAATGGTCAGGTTTATAAGAAAGCGCTCCAGGAAGGCCGGGCTCCCGCCGGGGACACTGGTTCATATTGGGGAGAAAAAGGCGGAAAAGGCCAGTATTCGTATCATAGACTACGACGAATCACGCCTCGAGGAGAAGGCGTTACAAAGTGTAGAAGAGTGCTGCCCTTACAAAGATACGCCAACTGTTACGTGGATCAATATTGATGGAATTCATCAAGTTGATATTATTGAAAAAATTGGAAAGCATTTCGACCTGCACCCCCTCGTCCAAGAGGATATCCTCAACACGGATCACCGTCCGAAACTGGAAGATTATGAAAATTATCTTTTCCTCATCTTGAAAATGCTCACCTATGACGACACCGAAAAGGAATTGAAAATGGAGCAGGTCAGTCTTATTATCGGCCGCACTTTTGTACTCTCCTTTCAAGAAAGTGAAGGCGATGTCTTTGACGCTGTCCGAGAGAGGCTGAGAAAGGCAAAGGGCCGGATCAGGAAAATGGGACCCGATTATCTCGCCTATGCCCTGGCCGACGCCATTGTGGACCACTATTTCTTGGTTCTCGAGAAAATCGGAGAGGAGATTGAATCTCTGGAAGACGAATTGATCACAGAGCCGGATGCAAAAACAGTCGAGGCTATTCACAACCTTAAAAGGGAATTGATTTTCTTGCGTAAATCCGTCTGGCCCTTGAGAGAGGCCATCGTGGGTCTTGAAAAAGGAGACTCCGAACTTATTCAAGATAAAACGGCCGTTTACCTGAGAGATGTTTACGACCACACCATACAGGTGATTGACACGATCGAGACGTTTCGTGATATGGTCTCCGGCATGCTGGACGTTTATCTTTCCAGCTTGAGCAACAAGATGAACCAAGTGATGAAAGTCTTAACCATTATTGCCACCCTATTTATTCCCATGACTTTCATCGCAGGGATTTACGGCATGAATTTCAAGATTATGCCCGAACTGGAATGGCACTGGGGCTATTTGTTCGCCTGGGTCATCATGATTCTCATCGGCCTTTCCATGGTGTTTTATTTCAAGAAGAAGAAATGGATATGACAGAAATCTGAAACAAACGGACTTCCAAAGCCGACATTGGCCCTGTGAAACAAGGGTAGATTTTTCGAGCGACTATGATCTGTTTTGATCAAACCCATCAGCGAAGTTTTGTATGCTTGAACGGGTCCTCCCTTTGAAAATCCTTCGCGGCCTCTGTTCTCAGGAAAAAGATCAGACTGCAGGAAGAAAAACGACTCTTCTCTCAAAGAGAATGAGGCCGATTCTGCGGATTTGAGCCCTTCCCATGCCGGTAGAGGTAAGAAGGATTCTTGGAGGTCAAGCAAGGCGCGAAGATGGTGAAAAGCACCCTCATAGAGTGTTGCAAGACCATTGGCAGGACGCCGAAAAACGGCTTACGCCCTCGGGTTCAGCTCTGGTTTATGGCGCTCACCCTGCTTTTCCTGAGCCCCACCGTTCTTGCAGGTTCTGAAAAAGCCTATGAGGTGACTTTCGAGGGCGTCCCCGAGAGCAACTTACTGAAGGAAATGAAAGCTCTCTCCGACACCATTGAGCTAAAAGACGAACCGCCGGCGAGCCTGAACCTTCTGAAAAAACGCATAGAACGGGATAACCATAAGTTTCTGAAATTGCTCAGGGCCAACGGTTATTACGGGGCGCAAGTAACGGGTGAGATCGACGCGAAAGCTGATCCCCTTCGCGTCACCTTCCGAGTCCATGCCGGTCCAGCCTATATCCTCAATGCCGTTGATCTTCAAATTGCAAATGAAGCGGACAAACAAACCTCGCTACTACCGGAGGCGGGTGAGATTGGACTTGTTTTGGACTCTCCCTTCAACGGCAAAGCGGTGATCGATGCACAAAAAGCGCTTTTACGTAGATTCACGAACCAAGGGTTTCCCTTTCCCAAAGTACAAGAGAGGCAAATTGTTGTGGACCATGCTACAAAGCTTGTCGCAGTGCGCTTTTCGATCGACCCGGGGCCGCAGGCCTGCTTTGGTCCAACAAGTTTCAAGGGCCTGGAATCGGTGCAGGAGGCTTTTTTGCGACGCAAGATTCCGTGGCAGGAAGGAGACCGATTTAATGCCGACCTGCTTGCGGATTTTCAAAAACGCCTCCTGGGTCTTGGTCTCTTCGCGACGATCCGTGTCGTTGAGGCGCCGAGCCTAGATGAGAAAGGGCGACTTCCCATAACCGTCACGGTCACAGAGCGCAAGCACCGTTCGATCCGTGCTGGGGCGAGTTACAAAACGGATGAAGGATTGGGTGGAAAACTATCATGGGAGCATCGCAACCTGTTCCGTCAGGGTGAGCGACTGACCTTGACGGGGATCGCCTCCGGAATCACCCTCTCTGCCGAAGGCGTATTTCGCAAACCGGATTTCTTGCGAAATGATCAGGCTCTTCGCCTCTCCCTGCGGCTCGCGGAAGATGACACAGATGCGTATACGAGCCGCAACATTGTCAGTCTGGCAAGCATCGACCGGAGTCTCACCAAGGAAGTCACGGTCGGTGCCGGGCTTGGGTTTAAGACCTCCAAAGTGACTCAGCTTGGTCAGGAGGAGAGCTATAACTTGCTCTCCCTTCCTCTTTATCTGGAACGAGACACAAGCAATGATTTACTCGATCCCTCACGGGGTGGCCGTTTGGCATTACGACTGAGCCCCTTCTACGATGCCTCTGGGGAAAGCGCCGATTTTGCCAGAGGTTACGGGCGGTACAGACACTACATCCAGCTCTTGAAGGCGCCTTCTGTGGTGCTTGCCTGCGGCATTACGTTGGGCTCTATTGTAGGAGCGGAAACAAACGAAATCCCAGCCGATGAGCGCTTCTACGCCGGTGGAGGGGGATCCATCCGTGGCTACGCTTACCAGTCTGTGGGGCCCCGGGTAGGAGACGTGCCGGTGGGCGGCCGGTCCTTGGCTGAACTTTCTTTTGAATTGCGTTTGAGAATCAGCGAACGTTTCGGGCTGGTCGGTTTCTTGGACGGAGGGAATGCCTATACCGACAGGTTTCCAGATTTGGGGGAAAAGCTATACTGGGGGGCTGGTGGCGGGCTCCGTTACTACACGCCTATCGGCCCTCTTCGATTGGATATCGGTTTCCCCCTGGACCGCAGGCCCGACATTGATGACAGCCTCCAAATCTATGTGAGTATAGGGCAAGCATTCTGAAAGTATGAGTTGGAAAACGACCACACAAAAGACCGGAAAGTGGGCAGCCCTAACCCTGGCAGCCCTTCTTCTTCTCGTTGCCACTGTGTTTGGGCTCGCTCAAACGGATCCAGGGAAGCGGCAACTCGTTAAGCTAATTGCCAGGACTCTGGTGCCAGGAGATGAAAACCGAATGGAGTTCGGCAAACTTTCCGGTCTCATTCCATTCGCCTTTGAATTGGACTCTCTGACCCTCAGCGATGCCGATGGTCCCTGGATGACTGCAGAAAGCTTAGCGCTTCGTTGGTCCCCCTTCGCGCTTTTGAGAAGAGAAATCGTTATTCAGGAATTCAGCGCCTATCGTGTCAGCCTGGACCGAACTCCCATGGCAAGGGATACAGCAACCGGCCCTTCGATAAAGAAACTCCCTACATGGCCTAAAGCGCTTCCTGGCTTGCGGGTCGACCGCTTTGTCATCCATCAATTCGCTCTGGGCGACGCATTGCTCGGCCAAGCCGCTCTTTTCAAAATGGAAGCAACGGTCAGGGCGGGCTCTCCTGGTGGAGTCCAGGAAACCCTCATTTCTGTTGAACGGGTGGATGGTCCCAAAATGGGGCTTAAGATCCATGCGATGCTTCATGACGAAGGAGCGCTCTTGACCCTTGACGCCTCCTTGGAAGAGGCTCAAAACGGTCTTATCGCCGCAAGATTGGGAAGCCCGGGACCCTTTGTCTTTTCTATTCAAGGCGAGGGACCGGTACGAGATTGGAAAGGCACATTTCATGCTGATCTCCCTCCTGTGGGTCGTTGTGAATCACAGATCAACCTGGTTCTGAAAAAGCCGGTTAAGGTGAACGCAGAAGGGACTTTAGCCCTTGTGCCCAGCTTCCTCCCAGAAGCTGTGGCCGTATGGTTGGGTCCTGACACATGGTTTTCAATCTCTGGGCGCTTCCCCAAGTCTGACCTGTTGGAACTGGAGCGGATGAGTTTGAAGACGGGTGAGCTCGCCTTGGAGCTTAGCGGGTCACTGGATCTGAAGAGAAATCGCTCAAACGGACGATTCACCTTTTTCTGCCATGATCTCAAGCCCTTGAGTACTCTGGCAAAGGTTCGTTCGGCCGGTAGGCTCAAGGCGGAAGGCAGCCTTTCCGGTCCCCTCTTCCAGCCGGAAGCGGAGGTTCACTTCACGGCCTGGGATAGTGTCTTCCACAGGCTCTCCTTTTCAAACCTGGACGGGACATTCCTTCTGAAGTTTCTTGAACCCCTCTCATCGGCCCTTCCTAAATTTCGTGTCAGAGGAAAAGGCGTGGTGACAGGAATCACCCTTCAAGACTCCACGCTGCCGCCTCAAAAAGGGATTCAGTGGCAACTGGACATGGAGAACCCCGGTGAAGATGTTTTTCTCATCAAAGAAGCAAAAGCTAAAACTGAGGGAATGGATATCGCCCTAACAGGTCGAATCAATCCATCGGCGTCCCAAGGTGAACTGGATGTTCTTCTCGATGTGGCGGAACCCAGCGTGCTGGCCAGTGTTTTCGGCATCGACCTCCCGGAAACCGGCCGGACCTCTCTCAGTACAAGTCTAAAGGGCAATCTCCACAAAGGTTCCTTTGCTGCTCAATTCCGCGGCAAAACCCAAATCTTGGATCAACGGTTGGGTCCAGTACTCGGGGAACAGATCGAATACAGGGGACATATCGCCCTGGAAGAAAGAAAACGGCTCATGCTTTCCGATTTTATTGCGGAGACCTCGCCGGGAACCCTTACCGGCAAAGGCGCCTATGATCTCGGAGGCAAAACGGTGAATGCCTCATGGACCATGAATGTTCCGGGGCTCGTTGCCTTGTCTCCTATCCTCAAGCATCCCATGGAAGGGTCGGTCGAAATGGAGGGAACCTTGGAGGGCCCGCCGTCGGAGATCAGTCTATCCGTCCAAGGCACGGCCGAGAATTTTTTCATAGAAGGTTTTCGGCTCGGCGAGGCAACCGCGACTCTCCGCGCCAACGGATTTCCACCAAAAAGTGAAGGCCGTTGCTCCGTTCAAGTTCGACCAAAGGGTCAAATCATCGGCGCCAAGGCGTCCTATGCTCTCCAGGGCGACAACCTTGCGCTGAACAACATCCTTCTGGAGGGCGCAAGCACGGAGCTCGCCGGTACGGCGACTCTCGATATCTCCCGGATGCTGTACGAAGGACAATTCAAAGGCCGAAGCGAAAACCTCTCCGTGCTCTCGGCTCTGTTCGGTAAGAAGATGGAAGGCCGTGCGAATGGAACAGTCCGTTTTAACTTTGGGGAGTCGGATCAACAAATCACCCTGGAACTGGACGGACAAAATTTGAAAACCTCCCTCGTGGAAGTGCAAGAGGCCTCTTTGCAGGCCCACGTCCAAGAATTGTTCAAGTTGCCCAAGGGTTCTGCGACGCTTGAAGTCAAGCATGGTCGGTTCCGAGAACTTTTCTTGTCGTCATCAAGGGTCAAGGCCGAAGGAAACCTAAACCAATTAGCCTTCACCACCTCCGCAAAGGGCCACTACAAAGAAATTTTTGAGCTGGAAGGTTCCGGTCTTCTTGCCTCATCACCTCCTGGACAAATGATCACCCTGAATCACCTCAAGGCACGATACGGGGAATTTCCTCTCGACCTCGCTGGACCCGTTCAGATTCTCCGTTCCGATACCGCTGTCGCTATTGACCCATTCGCCATCAAAATAGGATCCGGGGTATTGGAAGGAATGGGGAAGCTCGGGGAAAACGCCCTTGCCCTTGACCTGGCTTTCAGAGATATGTCCCTGAAGGCTTCCAAATACTTTGGCTTCACCTCCCTCACGGGTACGGCGGGCGGCGCCCTTCTGCTTCAAGGAACGCCCCAGCAACCTGCAGGGCACCTCACACTCCACATAGACAATCTCGGGTTGGATGATCCCCACTTCGCCGATTTTCCCCCGGGGGTTTTGGAAGTCAAAGGGGAACTCGACCGGCAAAGGATTCGCGGTGAGGCCAGTCTTCAAAGGCTCACAGCCAAACCTTTCAAGGCCACACTCGATGTCCCGGTTAATCTGTCTTTTTCGCCCTTTGTCTTTTCTGTGCCCCCACAGGAGAAAATCAGTGGACATCTCGACGGTGAGGTTGATCTTGCCCACATCGTCTCGCTCTTCGGTTTGGACGATCAGAAAATGACAGGTCGGATGGACTTTGACCTCTCCCTTGGCGGGGAGGCAAAAAAACCCCGGATGAAAGGCAAGGTCATCCTGAACAAGGGGACCTACGAAAACCTTCGAAGCGGCACCATCTTGAAGGACATGGAAGTGCAGATCACCGCATCAATGCCCAGACTGAAAATCGAACGGGCTCGCGCCACTGACGGAGAAGAGGGCATCGTCACAGCACAAGGCTGGTTCGACATTCTTCCTTCTGAAGGCTATCCATTCCAAGTAGATCTCACCCTGGAGCATGCAAAGCCCTTCAGGCATGACGCCGCTTCCGCGACGGCAGGCGGTCAATTGACCCTTGAAGGTTCCCTTGCCGAATCGGCGCTCAAAGGAAAAATCCTTGTCGAGTCCGCAGAATTCCGTATTCCTGAGCGTCTTCCTCCTGAAATGACAAATCTGGAAGTCGTTGAAATCAATCGCGAAGGACAGGTAATAAAACCTTCTCGAGAAAGTAGCCTTCCAAAAAGCGAGATTCTCAAGCTGGATCTATCGGTTTTGAGTCCCGGCCGAGCCTTTGTCAGGGGGCGGGGCCTCGATTCCGAATGGGAGGGGGAATTGAAGGTTACAGGGACGGCTGGCGAGCCCATCATTACAGGAAAGCTCGGCATTGCGCGCGGTCGTTTCAACTTTTTGGGGAAACGTTTCGATTTGACAAGAGGCTTGATCTCCTTTCAAGGCGTGACCCCACCCTCTCCGCTTCTTGATGTGTTAGGGGAAGCCCGCACAAAGGATATTACCGCCCGCATTGAACTGTCGGGGTCCTTGCAATCTCCTGAGCTCAAACTCAGTTCCGAGCCTTCGCTTCCCACCGATGAAATACTTTCCCGGTTGCTCTTCGGCCGCAGCGTCACCCAGATCACACCACTCCAGGCCGTGCAACTGGCCAACGCTGTAAACACCTTGGCCCGCGGAGGCGGCATGGACTTCATGGGGCGGACACGGGAGGTACTGAAACTTGACGAATTGGAAATCAAACAATCAGGAAGCAAGCCGGAAGAGGCCACCGTGAGTGCGGGCAAATACTTAAGCGATACCGTGTTCCTCGAGGTGGAACAGGGTTTGGGGCCTGATAGCGGAAAGGCATCGGTCCAGTGGGAGATGACGCCGAATATCACTGTGGAAACGGAGGCCGGAGTGAACGCAGAGGGTGGGGCAGGAATCAGCTGGAAGTGGGATTACTAATAGTCTCGATGCCGGATTCTCGATTCTTGATGTTGGATCCCTCTGGGCGATGTATCGAAACGATTGATCAGGTCCCGGCATGAACCGGCGTTCTATGGCAGTTTGGATTTTTGGTCACTTGCTGGAACAGTCGAATTTCCGGAATCCTCATCCTTCGCCTTTTCAGGCTTCACACCCAGGCTTTCAGCCACCTTGGCCGCCTCTTCTGCCTTGGCTGAAGCCTTGGCCGCTTTCCGCGACGCCTTGCCGGCCTGTTCTTTTGCCTCTAGGGCGGCCCTCACCTTGGACATCAAGTCTTCGTCAGCCCCATCGGCAATAGAGGATTCCACCTCACGGATCTTTTCCTCTGCGGCTTCAGCGGCCTTCATCGATTCCTTTTCAGCCTCTTGAGCTCTCTTCTCCGCATCCACCAGAACATCCAGAGCCGCTGCAACTTCCCCTGCTTCGCCCTCCTCCGGGGCGGCATCCAGATCGATGTCTTCTGCAGCCAAAACCAAAGCTACAACCCCCAGACGCCCCAGAATCGTTTCCACTGAATGGTCAAAGGGATCCTCAAGTTGGTTGCCTCTTAAGCGAAAGGGCATGAACACCAAGGCCGCGTCAGCGGAGTATTTAACAACGGAATCCATGTTGGCGTGTTCCACGATTTCAGGTTCCGCTGCGATCCTCACTTCATCCAACGTGTGCTTAAGATCTTCCATGCTCTCATCCGAAGCCCTCTCATAGACGGCGGCCAGAACTCGAATGGTGGCCTCTTCCCAAGGCTCACTGCGGGTCATCAGGTACGCAAGCAAAAGCATGAGTCGGCTGGTTGTATCACCCCACCACCAGATATCAATGCGCCGGTCTTTTGGAGCCAAGCCTTCAAGCGCAGCCCAGGCCTCTTCTGTTGCCTTCAGTATGATAATGTTGGATCCCAGACGAAAAGCGACCCTCAAATTACGGCTGTATCGAAGCTCCTTCACACCCAGGATTCCTTTCGGCAATTCCTCGTCAAGCCAGTTCAGGAGGACCGTATTGGCTTTTATGGGCCCCATACCGAAAGCCTGGACCAGGGTGTGAATCCCCACCGTGAGATTCGGTGCGGTCACTACGAGAGGGAAAGCGCTCAGCCCGCTTTTCTTGATGTCGTCGTGAAGCTCTTCCTCAGCCTCTTCTTTAAGCTTCACCATCTTCGCGCCCTCCCCTTCCAGTATCCGGACCGCTGTGGTGAGCCCGCTTTTCCCTTCGAGCCAAGAGGCGAAGCGAATAATTTGTTCTCTCCTGCTCGAGTCGTTGGAAAAGGCCAGGATTTGAGGCCGCCAATCCCGTGGATGTTCTGGCTCAGTCGCGGCTGACAGAAGATGCTCTCGCAACCTTTGAAGGTGATATGACCGGCGGCTGTCGGCCCATCGGGCAGGGCCTGCGGATCGACTCAGATACTGGTATATGGCAAACAAAACCGCAACAGCCACCGCGCCGGCAGCCAAATTGATGGCCAGAATCACCCCGAGGCAGGCCAGCCAGCCTACCAGGCTCAGGCGGCGGTCGAACCACCGGAACCTCGGGCGGAAGGAAGGGCTCGCCGCGCGAGCCTCGTAGAAGGTGGCATAGTTGAGGAGTCCATAGGACACCAGAAAAAACATGGAAACCACAGGGGCGATAACGTTTAAGTTTCCCAGGGCGATGGTGGCAAAGGCAATGCCTGCAGCAAGCAAAACCCCTCGTCGAGGGTTGCTTGTGGGGCCAGAACCCTGAGCAAAAGCCAGAAGAAATGGAAAAATACGGTCTCGGGCCATGGATTGAAGAATGCGCGGAGCACCCAGAAAAGAAGCCATTGCTGAAGAGAGGGTCGCGGCAATGACCCCCGCATCAACGAAAAAACCCAAGGCAGCCACGCGACCCATCGCACCAAAGTCGCTGCTCAGCTTCTCACCCGGCAAAGCGGCAGCAAAAACCACGGCCACCGCAAAGTAAACAAGAACCGATATGCCCACAGCACAAAAGGTGCCCAGGGGCAGGCTTCTTCCTGGGTCTTTCAGATCGCCGGACATACTCACGCCCTGGGTGAATCCCGTGACGGCCGGGAAAAAAATGGCAAAGAGAATCCAAAAGCCCTGCCCTGACGGGGTAGATGCCCAGTTTTGCACAAGCGTGGCTCGATCCCATTGTGCAAACCCTCCGACAAAAAAGGAAATCAAGGCTGCAGCCAAGGCACCCATGACCACGTACTGAAACCGAGTTGCCCAATCCGCCCCAAGCCAGGCGAAGATGAAAAGGAAGGAGACAGCGAAGGCAGCAATGATCTGAGGCAAGAACCGGTTGCTCACCGGCACAATACCGGCCATGGCCTCGCCGAATCCGATACAGTAGAAACCCACCGATACGGATTGGGCCAGACAAAGCACAACGCCTATGGCACCCCCGAATTCCACACCGAGGGTTCGAGAAATGAGGTAGTAATCCCCTCCCCCCTTCACTTTCAGGTTGGTGGCGATGGCAGAAAGGGAAAAGGTGGTTAGGACGGATATGGCATTGGCGAGAGCGATGATGATGAGGCCCCGGGCCAAGCCTGCTTGGCCAACCACGTAACCGAGTCTCAGGAACAAGATGATACCCAAGATGGTGAGAATGCTCGGTGTAAAAACGCCGGCAAAGGTCCCGAGCGTGCCTGTTGAGACGTCTCCTTTAGGTCTTTCCGTGCTCATTGCCTCATCTACCCTTGCAATGGACAAGAGCGGATTCCAGCATCTCGCCCGATGGAAAATCGTAGGATTTTGATCGGCTCAGAGTCTATTTCACGCGACTCTGCGAGTCAACCGCCTCTCAAGCCATAAAATCGTTTTACGATTTTATATAAAGATCACCCATTCGGTGGTACACCCTGCTTGACACCCTGGCTCGAGTCCCTATAATCGACATAAAATCGTTACACGATTTTATGTCAGGACAGAAAAATGAAAGATATTCTTGCCTTTGTCATGGCTGGAGGCCGGGGCGAAAGGCTCATGCCCCTTACCCGGGATCGTACCAAACCCGCTGTGCCCTTTGGGGGCATCTACCGTCTCATTGATTTCACCCTGAGCAATTGTGTCAACTCCCAGATCTACAAGATCATCGTCCTGCCCCAGTACAAATCGCAGTCTCTGTCCGACCATCTGGAAGAAGGGTGGAACATTTTCAGCCGCAAAATGGGGCATTTTCTTAAGCTCGTGCCGCCTCAGCAAAGGATAGGCCTGGATTGGTATCGGGGGACCGCCGATTCCATCCGTCAGAATCTCTATCTCATCGAGCGCTACAAGCCACAACATGTCTTGATCCTCTCAGGCGATCACATTTACAAAATGGACTACAGCCTCTTTGTGAGATACCACCAAGAGAAGGACGCGGATCTCACCATTTCTCTCTTGGAAGTGGACAAGGACCTTGCCCACCAGGTCGGCGTTGCAGAGGTCAACACCGACTTTCGGATCACTGCCTTTCGTGAGAAGCCCAAAACAGATGTGAAGACCATTCCCGGTGACCCAAAGCATGTACTCGCCTCCATGGGCATCTACCTATTTCGTACAGACATCCTTCTGGACGTTCTCGAGGCCAACAAGGAAGATGATTTCGGTCGTGATATTATTCCCAGGATGTTGGACTCTCATCGCGTCTATGCCTACCCTTATGGCCAGCAAAACCAGATCGAAGATGTTATTTTCTTAACCCTCGAAAATGGGGAGCGGGAACCCCGTCTTCAATCTCGCACCAGGGATTCTTCATACTGGCGGGATGTGGGAACTCTGGACGCTTATTGGAATGCAAACATGGATCTCACCGGTGTGGACCCGTTCTTTAATCTTTACGGCATCAAGTGGCCCGTACACACCCACCAGATCCTGGCCCCCCCTGCAAAGTTCATCTTCGCCAGCGAGCGCCCTGAAGATTTCCGCGTGGGCAAGGCCCTCGACTCATTGGTGGCGCCCGGATGCATTATCAGCGGCATTGTGCGTAACTCTGTGCTCGCTTACAACGTGGTCGTACGCAGCTGGGCCACTGTGGATGAGTCCGTGATTTCGGACGGTGTGGTGGTGGGCCGCCACTGCAAAATCAAAAAGGCGATCATTGACAAGCAGAACATTATTCCCCCCCACACCCAAATCGGTTACAACCCGAGAGAGGACAGGGAACGCTTTTCCGTTACGCCTCGGGGAATTGTGACGGTCCCGAAAGGGTACTTCCAGAGCGAGCAAGGACAGAGTGTGCGGCCGGTTGTGAAGGAAACGTGATACCCCAGATGCTTAAACGTGCATCTACCTGAGCAGACGAGCGATCACCTTGGCATGCCTCCTCCCGGCACCCTGATTCCTCAAAACCGCTGCTCTCCCTCGCTCCCCGCGGGATCTGGCCAAATCCGGGTGCTTCAGCAGCCATATCGCCTTTTCCGCAAAGGAATCGGCAGTTGACACTTCTATGCCCGCCCCTTCATTCTCTAAAAGAGCCTTGGCATCTAGAAAATCCTCCATGGAAGGACCGTAGAGCACCACTTTACCCCAGACCGCCGCTTCAAGCGGGTTCTGGCCGCCGAGGGGAACCAGGCTAGCACCGCAGAAGTTGACGGTCCCCACACTGTAGAGCCTGAAAAGCGTTCCAAAAGTATTCATGATGACAACGGGCGCAGTGCGCTTTCCGCCTTCTTCGTTGAGTGCGGTTCTCAAATGATACGCAAAGCCCCGGCGCCTGAGGAGGGATTCGATGGCAGGGGTTCGAACAATGTGTCTCGGTGCAATGACCAGAACCGTATCTGGAAACACCTTCAAGATTCTCTCATACACATCCAGAATGATCGGCTCTTCGCCGGTTCGCGTGCTCCCCGCCACAAAGACAGGCTGGGCGGGCTGAAGGTTCAAGGTTTTGCGCACTTCTGATTCCATGGCCGGGTCAAACAGGCGGGTCAGGGAATCGTACTTGGCATTCCCGTGAATTTCGACCCTTTGCGGGTCCGCTCCCATCTCCCGGATGCGGCGGGCATCCGGTTCCGAGATCATGCTAAAGGCGTCCACGTTTTCCAATACCTTGCGGAAAAAGGGTCGAAGTTTTCTGTACCTCTTGATGGATCGGGATGAAATGCGACCGTTGATCAAGGCTGTTTTGATGCCCATCCGATGCGCTTCATTAAGCCAAGCAGGCCAGAGCTCCGTTTCCATAAAGACTATGAGGTCCGGGCCGGCCAGGGAAAGCGCCCTACGAACCGCAAAAAACAGATCCAGCGGCGCATACACAGCCATATCATCTTGAAGGATCTGCCTTGCGAGATCTTGGCCGTGTTCCGTGGTTGTTGAAAGTATGGTCTCACAGCCCGGTATCAAGTCCTTCAAATGCTCTTTAATGGACGCCGCCACTCTCACTTCTCCCAGGGAAGCAGCATGAATCCACACCCGTGATGAGCCATGCTTCTCCCGGTGGACCCGGCGGGGGATGAAGCCCATTCGCTCTTTCCACCCTTTCCGGTAACGACCGGTCACATGCGTATAGCCCCAGAAAAGGGGGAAAAGGGAGATGAAGAGGCCGGAAGTCAGGGCTTTGTATGCCGTGTAAAGAGGATGCATGGCTCCAGAATCGCTGAATTTGGGTTGATAAAAATTTCTTTGAAGTTATAGCAGACGACAGAAAAAAGTTGTCATTGCGAAAGTGATTTAAGGTGCGGAAGAAACAGAAATCCCCCCCAACCCCCCTTTGCTAAAGGGGGGCAAGGGGGGATTTTGATCCGGCTGTTCTTGCTCCGCGCCAAGCAACTAGATGTCATCTTATTAGAGCCCTTACCTATAGTTTGCTTCACTCGCCATTGGCCGCAAGCCTCCGGGGCTGGAAGCGGCTCCGGAGGGAATAATGGAATATTGGGCTTCTATTTCGTCTGATTGAAAAATATCACGATCCATGAGATAAACCAATCAGATTGTTGATCTGTGGAAACCAAACAAAATTGACTCGGGAGGTTAGAAGATGAAGAAGATCGAAAGGGCGATTATCAGCGTAACCGATAAAAGCGGCGTGGTGGCTTTTGCCAAATCCCTTTCCAAGTTCGGTGTTCACATCCTGTCCACCGGCGGAACGGCAAAGGCCCTTAGGGAGGGCGGCATCTCCGTCACCGATATTTCCGAGTACACCGGATTTCCTGAAATGTTGGATGGCCGTGTCAAGACGCTCCATCCCAAAGTCCATGGCGGCCTGCTCGGCATGCGGGATAATCCCGAACATGTCCAAATGATGCAGCAACACGGCATTGAGAAC
>Ga0209427_10001313_pt1 | contig 28415 bp, 31 predicted proteins | sample DeeMarSWOR136_30_FD_187465 | JGI IMG/M metagenome (GOLD analysis project Ga0209427, IMG submission 187465) | Marine sediment microbial communities from White Oak River estuary, North Carolina - WOR-1-36_30 (SPAdes) (version 2) | ecosystem: Environmental > Aquatic > Marine > Intertidal zone >...
TGATTTGAAGAAAGAAATTGATAAATTAAAAGAAATTCATAAGGAAGAACAATCCTCATATATAAGAAAGCTATTATGGAAAAGTGTAGCCCAAGAAAAACTGGATTATGCAATAAATCAATACCTCGAAGACAAAATATCTTTAGGAAAGGCTTCCGAGATTGCAGGGATTTCTATCTGGGAAATATTAGATGAATTACATAAAAGGAATATTACTTTAAAATATAAAGTTTCGGAAGCAGAATTAGAAATTGAGAAAATACTAAAAAAATATACTAAGGTTGAATAAACCTAAAATTTTTTTAGCCTTTTCAAAGGAATTTTCATTGAAATCAGACGATGAATTTACCTTTCTATTAAAAAAAAAAGAAAAATATTAATATGTGTGTTCACATATATTCACATATTAATAAAACTAACAAGAAATATTCAAAATGGCAAATCTAACCTTATCAATTACTAATGAATTGAAGGAAATGATGGAAAAATTCCCAGAGATCAATTGGTCGGAGGTTGCAAGAGATTCTATTAAAAAAAAGATTGCACAATTAAACTTCTTAAAAGGTTTTCGAATAGATAGTGAAATATCTCCTGAAGATGCTCTAAATCTTGGAAGAGAGATAAGCGAACTCTTATTAAAAAAATATAAGAGTGAGTAAAAATGAAATTAGTTGTGGATGCTAATATTCTTTTTTCTGCCCTAATAAAAGAAGGATTAACCGCTGAACTCTTGATTAGTGATAAATTACAGCTATTTGCACCTGAATTTCTGTTTACAGAATTTACGAAATATAAAGATCTGATTCTTAGAAAAACTCATCGTAATGAGGAAGAATTCAACCAATTTTTAGAAATTTTAAAAGAACAAATATCAATTGTTCCAAAAAAAGAAATATTACCATTCATTAGTGAAGCTGATAAAATTTCTCCAGATCCGAAAGATACCATTTATTTTGCTCTTGCTATTGCATTAAAATCCGATATCTGGTCAAATGATAAAAGGTTAAAACAAGGCCAAACCAAAATAACAATATATTCTACAGAGGAATTAATAAAAAAAACAGATCTAATAAAAACTTAAATTAAAGCTTCTAAAAAGCTGAAATTTTCATTAAAATTGGGTGCCGAATTTATCTTTCCAATTCAATTTCACAAAAAATTGAGACAAAATTTAAAAAATCTCATCGATCACTGTTCTGAGCGCGGGGGGTTTATTGAGATCCAGCATCTCACTGGTTTTAACTGATTTATTGAGCGCTTGCCAAATTTCTGTGTTCTCGCGGATGGCTTCAGAAAAACGCGTTAACTTCTGCAAGGCAGGATAAGACTGACCCTTAATAATATAACATGTTAAAAAGGACTCAACAGGATTTATCAGGATGGTGTTTTCACCAATTCGAATCCGATCAATGGACTTCGAAAAGATTTCACTACTGAAGGTTATAAATGCTGACAGAAATGAGCTGAACAGGTCGCTGTGATCCCAGTTTGTTATAAAATGATGATTGAAATAAATAGTTCCACTATTATCCATAATAAGAAGGAGGATCGGTTCTTCACCAACAGATTCGGGAGGTTCTATAGCACGCATTCCTTGCATGGAATATCTTAATATTGAGAAAGCTCACCTTATGGAAGTTTCTTTAGAAACCTCTATCACTGCCAATAAAAAGCAGATTCTGCCCATTAATGAGATACATATTAAAAGACTCTAATATTCAAGGTAAATGGAACTAGTCTTATGCTTAATTCTAAGATTTAGGAAGTATAAAATTGTGTCATGGAATTAATTACCAAGTTTCAACTTTTAATTTCATAATTTTTTCAAAGTGTTTTGTATTTCTGGTAATTATCGGAAGATCTTTTTCAATTGCCATGGTCGCTATAAATATATCCATCTCATTTATTATTTCACCTCTTTTCTGTAAATCTGATCTTATTTCACCATAAATTTTACTATGAACTAATTCAAATGGAATTATTTTAATGGTGTTAAGTAAATTCTCTACAGCTTCCATGTTATCTTGTATTCTTGAAGACAAAAAAGCACCAAAATATAATTCAGCAGCATTTATTGAAGTTGTATAAAGGATCATGTACCTTTCAAGCAATTTTGATATCATTTTAACTGCTTCATTATTATCTCTTAAAAAACTAATTAAAAGGTCTGTATCTAATAGCACCATAGTTCAAGTTACCTTCGTATTTTAGCTTGCTCTCTATTTTTATATATTAAGAATAATATATTATCAATTTCTTCATTGGAGCCTTTCCAACTTCCTCTTAACTTCATGATGTCCTTTTGCTTAGGTTCAGACAGTAATCTTAGGATCAAGTCATTAAATGATTCACCTTTAAGTTTCTTGGTTTTTAATACATTATAAGCCTCATCAGAAAGCGAAATTGTTTTATAGCCCATTTTAACCATAAAATTACTTAATCTATTATCAATAATATATTTATTCTAATATATAAATATATTTTTTTTTTAGTAAAGCGTTTAGTATTTACTAGTTTTGTCAGATTTCATTTTAAAAAAAATTAATAAAACTTTTTTTTCAAAGGAATTTTCATTGAACTCAGAAGCTGAATTTACTTTTCCATACTAATTTATAGAAATTGGGACAGAAAATAGTAGGATAGGTTCTTCCACACTCGCCTTTGGTGCCTCAATGGCGCGTCTTCCCTGCATACGGTCGATTACACAATCAATAGAAGCTAACTTCAGGCGTTCTGATACCGATGTTTGGGTTTTCTTAAAAGATTCCCAGAGATTTAATTCTTCCAATAAATTGTCATGCTCTCTTGAATAGATACAGAGAAAAAAATAAAGAAAGCTCTTGCCCTTATTGAAGAATTACATCTGTGTGGTAGAAGAGCAACGTTAGAGCTTGCTCAAGAATCAAATCTTAATGAAAAAATGAAAGTACTTGATATAGGGTGTCGTATAGGGGATTTTTACAGTGTTTTAGATCTTTATTACGATTTTTCCAGAAGTTCGACCATGTTCCATATCATCTTGAGCTTTACCTATTTCCTCTAATGGATAAACTGTGGGTTCAATAAGTTTTTCAGTAGTTACCCATTCATGCATGAATTGAACTGCTTTCCTATGAATCTCAGTACCTATAAAAGGTATCATCGAAAAAGGCATAATGGTAATAGAATCATAAGAATGTGCATAGACATCTAATGGTTGAACACCTCCTATAACACCATAAAGTATCCATCGACCCAAAGGACGAATCACTTGGCGGTCTTTCTTAAGAGTATCACCACCCACTCCATTCAAGCTAATATCCACAACCCTTTTATTTTCAAAAAGATTAAGAATTTCCCTAACATAATCTGTTTTCTTATAATTGATGCAATAGTCGGCACCTTCAGCACGGCAAAGATCTAATTTTTCATCTCTACTTGACAGCGCTATAACCTTATTGTCTGTACCACGACGTTTTATTAGCTGGAGTACCATATGACCTACACCTCCAGCAGCAGTATGAAGAAGAATGGTTTCTCCAGGTTGGATTTTCCCCCAACCATATACTAAGAGGTGTGCTACTACCATATTAACAGCATAGCATAACATCTGGTCACCACGGACTCCTTCAGGTACTTTATTAATTAGATTAGCAGGAGCAGTTAAATATTCCGCGAAGGAACCCTCTGCTATCATTGAGATAACAGATTGCCCCGGTTCAAAATCTTTTACTTCTGAACCAACCTTTTCGATTATTCCAAAAGCCTCCATTCCTGGTACCCAGGGTTTCGTATGTCGTCTTCCTAGATCACCCCTACGTACCATAATATCGGGCCAACGTAATCCTGCATATTGAACTTTAATCATAACTTCTTTTGGGCCTGGATCACGAGGTGCTATATCGACAATTCTAAAATTTTCTACTGGACCATAATCGAGTAAAAGTGCAGCTTTCATTTCTTTAACATCTTCTATATTTTCATTTGTTATTATGTCAAATAATCTAATAAATATAAGCTTAAGTTAATTTAAATTGTCAATTTCAATCTTTTTGCATGTTCTTTCGCTATTTCATTAAAATTTTTCCCTGTTATATTTCTTATAAGAATAGTTATAGTTTAAAAATTCAATAAAGATTCAAATGCTAATTGTTTCATTTTTTAACCTTATATTAAGTATAAATAGGAGATTATCCTACCTTAATATTAACGATTTTGACAAAAATCATAAAAAAGAAAAAAAATAAACCACAAGAAAATTGTAATAAATGATATTGCATGAAAAGACTGATAAAAACAAAGTATTAAGATTAAGTAAAGTTTTTGCAATATTAATTTTGATATCGGGAATCCTTTTAGCGTTTAAATCTCAACCTTATGGGGAACAGCAAACAAACACCAACATAAGGGAGGCATCAGTAAACACTGAATTACAGTTATTTTTGAATGGTGAGCCAAAAAATGATAGTGAAATGATTAGTGTTGACTTTGATGATATAATAAATATAACTATTTTTTACAGAGATCTTGAAACAGGGACCCATATCCCTAATGCGACAGTAGAATTGCTGGGATGGGGGATTTTAAATGAAACTAATAATCAATATTATAATATTACAATAAATGCAATGGATCTAAGCCTAGGAATTAATTATTTAGCTATATCTGCAGAAAAAGAAAATTACCAACCTCAAATAATTTCATTCTTGATTGAAGCAGCTCAAATAGTTGGAATTATTTGTCGAGCAGATGGGGGTGATCTATTAGAAGTAGATGCGGGAGATGATGTGGTATTAAACATTATATTAAAGGATCCTTCAAATAATACTATAAAGGGTGCTATAGTAACATATACATGGGTTTATGGACTAGGAGAACTTTATGACCCTGATAATGATGGGATTTACAATGTTATTTTCAATGTTCCAGATGTTCCAGAAGGAAATTATAAGATAATGATAATTGCTATTCCTGATGATTATCATTATTCTTTTGAACCATATGAATTAATTATGATAGTTAATACTCTCGATAAACCTGAGATAACTATAATCTCACCTCAAAATGGAACAATTTTTACGGGACCACCCTCGTTTAGAATTAATTTTTCTGCCAATAATTTCGATAAACTTTGGGTAAACCTCAATTATTCAAATATCGAATATGGTTTTATTGCAAATCCCGGTAATAACGTACTAATTGATATGCCCTTTTCGATTTGGAAGGTATTACCTGAAGGCCATTTTCTTGTTAGAATCTATGTAAATGATACTGTCGGTAATTTTGATTATGACGAAGTAACTTTCATAAAGGAAATCCCTCCAGAACCACTTCCAGAAATAGGAGGAGTCAATTTATTTATATTGATAGTCTGTATTCTCGGAATTTTAGGATTATTAGCAATTAAAATAAAAAAGAATCTAAATCTCTAATCATAGTGCTTCTTTCATAATGAAATCTTCTTTTTTCCCTTGAGTTTTCATTGATGTCAGACAAAGAATTTACCTTTCAGGAGATTATCTGTTTAAATAAAAAAAATTTAGTGAGTAAAAATCTCATCAATCACTGTTTTAAGCGCAGGGGGATTATTGAGTTCTAACATCTCACTGGTTTTTTCTGACTTTTTAAGGGCTTTCCAGATTTCCGGATTATCTCTTATAGCTTCAGTAAAGCGCGTTAACTTCTGCAACGCGGGATAGGATTGCCCTTTAATGACATAACATACAAGAAACGACTCAATGGGATTTACCAAGATAGTATTCTCCCCGACTCGTATACGATCAATGGATTTCGAAAAGATTTCATCCATAAACATGTTAAACGCGGACATAAATGAGCTAAAGAGGTCGCTGTGATCCCAATTTACGATAAATGGATGATTGAAATACGTTGCTCCACTATTGTCCATAATAAGAAGGAGTATCGGCTCTTCATCAACTAACTCAGGTGGCTCCACAGCACGCCTTCCTTGCATACGCTCGAGAACACTATTGGTTGATGCTAAATTAATCCTTTCCGCTATAGGTGTTTCAACTTTATCAATTTTTTCCCAAAGGTCTATCTGCTCTAGCAAATTATCATGTTCACTTGAAACTCTCCAGGCTAATAAGTTAAGACCATGTAAATCAGCAATACGTTGTGTAAATCAGCAATACGTTGTGCTTGTACCTTTCTATGGGATCTGTAGTTTATATTGATTTCGTTCTCACGTATCCTGAAATGATTTCTTCCCTCATCGCAGCAGCACCATGGATTAGAGGTTATGATTCACCAAATGTCGAAGAACTTGCTTTAGTATTTGAATTACAAGGAAACAGTCTTCTATTCTGGAATTATAATTGTATGATCTTCTTTTATACGATCCAAAACAATCTCAATTTTGACTTCTTCTACTCCAGGCAAGTTGCGAAGTGTTCCAATTATCAGGATTCAATGAATTTTATTGAAACACTTAACCATAATTAATATCAACATCATCACATCTTCATTCACCATTACCCATATCATCTGTAAAAAAATATATTAAAATTTCAAAAAAAATTCGGGTACGTAGATATATATTACTTTACGTAAAAGATGATTGAGTAAGTCGTTTTCATAAAAAATTAACTAATAATTTAAAAATGATGGGTGATTATATGGGTATGGGTGATTATATGGGAAAAGTTGAAATTGATGAACGTGGTCGTTTGACTCTACCTTCAAAAATACGAGAAAAACTACTTATACAACCAGGTGATAAATTAACAATTAAGGTTAACCCAGATAATTCAATAAATATTAAAAAAAGTCCCACTAAAGAGGAAATATTTGATAAGCTTGTAGGATGCATTACAACTCCATTAGAAGAAAAACTCACACCAGAGATGATTAAAAGTATATGGACGAAAAACCAATAATTTTCATAGATTCAAATTATTGGATCTATTTATTTGATAAAACAACTATAGAGCATGAATCAGTTAAAAACCATTTTAATAATCTTTATGATGAAGCCAATTTAGCAATAAATACAGTTGTGATGATGGAAGTAATGCATTATTTTGTCAAAAGATTAGGATCTGAGATAGCTAAAGAGAAGTGGAAAATATTTTCGTCAATAGATTTCGTTGTTGGAAATTTAGAATTTGAAGATTTAGATAATATTTTTTCAACATTATGCAAGTACTCCCATACGGGAATAGGAGGGAGGGACGCTACTATTTTATCATTTATGGAGATTAATCAGATCGGGAAGATTTGTACACATGATAGCGCGTTCAAAAAAGTTCCAAATCTAGAAATAATCGATCCTATTGATTAGATTTTCTAGTTTATCCTCATTCAGGAATGATTATAGTTAGGTCTTCCTTAAATTGTTTTTTGACTTAATAAATCTAAGGAATCCTACTCCAATCAATTGTAGTGAGATCATCAATTCTTTCAAAATGTTTAGCATTACCGGAGTAGAGGGATTCTTGATTTACAATACAGATACTAGCAATTAATTCGTCCATAACCCCAATAGTTTTCCCTCTCTTTTTAAGATCTGAAGAAAGTTTAGCAAATTCTTCAGCAGAATCATTCTCAAATAAGTAAATTTCATCTAATGCATCAATTAATAGCTTCACCTTCTTTAATCCCTTGGCTACATTTTTCATAGAATAACACCCCTTGTATAATTCTACTACATTGAAAATAGTTGTATTTAATGATCCTTCCTTTTTCTTGAGATTTATCATCTTCGAGTAACTATCATTTTTACCTCTAAGATAGTAAACTAAAACGTCTGTATCTAATACTACCATCTTAATTCCCTCAGATTCTAGCAGGTCTCTTCCTTTCTTGGTATAATTCTTCTATGATTGTGTCCCATTCATCATCTTCTTTAAAAACTCCAGCCAAATCCTCGAGTATTTTTTTTCTTGATTTAGTTCTTTTAAGTAATCTATTAATGAGATCTGCAAAGGATTCCCCTTTTCGCTTTTCTTTGCGCAACCTTTCATACGTTTCAATAGGTAAAGAGATTGTTTTATTTGCCATAATATAATTATATATATAAATTATATATATATTTCTATAAAAAATAAGAAAAAATCTTATTCATTCTGGAATGATTATGGTTGGATCTTCTTTAATTCTATCCAAAACGAGTTGGGTTTTTACCTCTTCTACTTCAGGAAGATTTCGAAGGTTTTCGATAAGGTCCATAGATAATTTATTGCCTCTTCAAAGGTCACTCTCTTACTTCTCTCTTTAGCCAATTCCCCTGCTAAACGATGCAGCATTTCAAGAGTCTTTTTTGATACTTTAATAGTAGTATTTTTGCTCCTATAGTATATATAGTATAATAGGTATATCAGGTATACCATTAAAAATTAATTCTTATAAATTAACTTGATTGATGAGGTAAGAGACTCTCAGTTATGAAAATTTCAGTTATAAGCGATTCAAGCGAAGGAATATCCTCAATCTCAAGCACTTGATTTGTTTTATAAAATTTCTCGAGAACTTGCCAAATTGATGGTGTATTATGTAGTCTCTCTATGAATTTTGCCAGCTTTTGCTTCGCGGGATATGTTTGTCCCTTGTATAAATAACAAACTGAAAAAGAATTAATAGTTTCTAAAAGCACCGTGTGCTGACCGAATCTAACCCGATCAAGACCCTCAGAAAAAAATTCATCACTGAAGGAAGTGAAGGCTGATAAGAAGCTGCTAAAAAGTTCTTCATCGCGTTTCCATTCATCAGAAAAAGGAAAAGAGAATAGAAGAACACCCCCTTCTGCTATGATAATTAGGAGCACTGGTTGTTCATTAACCAATTTTGGAGGTTCTGGTATACGGTTTTGTAGCAATAAATTGAATATTGGATCTAGTTTAATTTGCGTTATACGCTCAGAAATAGGAGCATTTCTTTTTTCAAGGTCTTCCCACATTTCCTGCTGTTCGAGTAGACGATCGTTAAAAGCGGAATAAATTTGAGTGTGGGGTTTAAGACTATGGAATTCTGCTATTCGTTGAGCCTCAGTAATCAATTGTTTGGCTCTCTTGAAATTCATTTGTATTAATGCTAAAGCTGATTCTATCGCTTTAACTGACGATAATCCTATATATGAATGAGTCTTTTCCGCTATATTATCTAATCGAGTAATTAATGGAAAAATTTCTTCTAAAATGGTTAAATCATTGGAATTTATTAGCTCTCGTATGAGAAAATTGCATAGAAAAATTACAGCAGAAAGATGTATCGAAGGATTTGAAATTCGGTCTTCAATGATCTGCTTAGCTAGTTTTTCAGCTTCAGCACGATCTCGTGATCTCCCACTTTTACTTAATATAAATGCTTTTGATAAACTGTATACATGAAATCTAAACTTACTATCTTTTTTTTGCTCAGCAAATTTTCTTAATCGCTCTAGTTTGTTTTCTGCTTCTTTCATAGATTCAGTTGGTATATCTATCGTATATATCATATGATATAATGACAACCCTATGCTTAATGAATATCCAATTTTTTCGGATATTTCTAAACTACGCTCATAATATTTTCTTGCCGTATCATATTCACCTTTTAATGCATGATTCCCACCTAGAAAACTGAGATTTAAGGCGAGAAGACCTGGATTATTTAATTTCTCCGCAATAGCAATGCATTTCTCAAAATATCTTTTAGAATGATAGAGATCACCTCTCATATTATATATTAATCCTAAACAGCTTAATGTATTAGCTTCCGTTAGAGGATAGATTTCTTTAATGGCCAAGCTCCTCTTGCAGAACTCAATTGCTTGATCGAATTTACCCTTATAATTATATGCAAGTCCAACTAAATAAAGCCCAGCTGCAATCCCCGCTTGGTTTTCTAATTCTTCTTGAATTGTTAAACTTTTCATTCCATAATTCAAACCAGCTTCATGATCTCCCTTTTGAAGGTAAATATGACCGAGAAAACCTAAATGTGTTGCAATTGATGACTTTTTTCCGATTTTTTCAAGTGGTTCTTTAGCCTGTAATGCCATGTCTAATGCCTTATTAACATCCCCTTTAAAAAGATAGGTTCCGGCTTTTTGCCCAATTTTTGCTAAAAGTTTGAGTGCCTCTTCGTCTTTTCCATCATCTATTAGTTCCCAAGCTTGATTTATTTCTTCGTATGTTGAATTTCGCATATCATTGTTCTATTATATTATTAAGATTTAAAGAAGCTTTTTTTGTTTAAAATATTTTGCATTATCTCTTTATTGAAAGTACTTCAGCTTTCTAGAAGTTGATTCTAATCGTTCATAGATGTTCGATTTCAGCAAGAAATAAAGATGTTAATGTGAGCCACATGTGAGCCACTGAATTTACCTTTCCATTCTAAAATCATACGATAAAATTAAAAAATTTCATCGATTACCGCTTTAAGAGCTGGGGGCTTATCGAGTTCCAGCATTTCACTGGTTTTGAACGACTTATTAAGGGCTTGCCAAATCTCCGAATTCTCTCTAATGGCTTCAGTAAATCGGGTTAACTTCCGTAAACCTGGGTAGGATTGCCCTTTAATGACATAGCACGCTAAAAAGGACTCAACTGGATTGATAAGGATGGTATTCTCCCCGATTCGAATCCGATCGATGGATTTCGAAAAGATCTCGTCGCTGAAGGTGTTAAACGCTGACAGAAACGAGCTGAAAAGGTCGCTGTGATCCCAATTGGCTATAAAAGGATGATTGAAATAAGTTGCTCCGCTATTATCCATGATAAGAAGTAGGATTGGTTCTTCATCAACCAATTCAGAAGGCTCCACAGCACGTTTTCCTTGAATACGTTCCAAAACATCATTCACTGATGCTAATTTAATCCGTTCAGACATCGGAGCCTCCTCTTTTTTAAGTTTATCCCAGATGTCTATTTGGTCCAATAATTTATCATTTTCACCCGAAATTCCCCATGCTAAGAAGTTAAGTCCATGTAAATCAGCGATACGCTGCGCTTGTGTCATAAATTTTTTTGCTTCCTCAATATTCATTTGAATTAATGCTAACTTTGCCTGCAACAATTTGGTTTCTGTCAACCAGACATAATTGCGTGCTTCTTCTGCCATTTCTAAACTTTTAGTGATAAGTGGATTTATTTCATCTAGTATTGCTGGGTCATTATGAATAGATAACTCTTCTAATAGGAGATCGCATAAATCCCCCATAGAGAAAATTAACACATCTATAAAAGGTAGATTGGTGTGAGTAATCAGCTCTTTATATAATGCCTGTGCTTCTACTCGATCACGCATCCTTGTACTTGTTTTCATAATATAAGCTTTTGACATTAAATAATAAGCGGATACGAAAACTGCCATGTTATTCCTTGTTTGGTCGTATAGTTCAGATAAACGATAAAAATATTGATTTGCTTTTTCACGAGAATTTTCATCAATGTAAGTAACAATAAGAAGATTGAGTGATTGAACGATATGTATTAGATTACTTGACTTCTCAGAGAGCATCAGGTTACGTTTAGTATGTTTTATTACTAAATTATTTTTACCCATAACCCTGTATAACTACCCTAAAGTAGTCAAACTTGTCCTTAATTGATCTGTGACGTTTGATTCTTCGGCAAGCGCTACTGCTTGTTTAAGATACTTTAAAGCCCGATTTAATTGACTCTTGGAAATATATATAATACCTAAAGTCTGAAATACCATAAGCCTGCCCCGAGTGGCGATTTCCTTAATTGATAAACTCTGTTTGCAGTATGGTAAAGCTTTATCATAATTCCCCTCATCTGTATATATTCTAGCGATTAATGCATAGTCTGATGCGATTGCAATAGCATGATTTAATTCTTTATTAAGTGCTAAACTCTTCGTTGCAAAATCTAAAGCTTTGGATAGATTACCTTGGATATTATTTATCCATCCTAAGAGATAGTAAAGTCTGGCAAGATCTAAATTATTCTCAATTTTTCCTTCTTTAACTAGTCTAAAACATTTCTTCCCTAATTTTGCTACCTTATTTAAATCAACTTTTAAAAGATGAATCCAAGTTTTTATAAATAATAGATCTCTTCTAACCTTTCCCTTGGAAGAGTCATCAGCAAGAGAATTCAGTCTCCTTTCGGCATCAATGATATAAGTGGATGCATTATCGAGATCACCTATGAATCCTATAAATGCCTTTCCAATAAGAGCCTTAACAGATTCATACATCAATCCTAAATTTTGACTTATTTGATACGCACGCTCAAAAATATTCACAGCCTTTTCATAAGCCTGATTATAAATATAAATATTCCCTCTTATCAAAAGCTCTGAAAACAAATCTTCTTGGGAAAGAGATTCACTGTTTTCCAATTTTTCTATTATCTCAAGCGCTTCCCCAAATTTCGCTTGATAGCAAAGCTCTCTTGCGTGAGTTAATTCTTTTGAAATTGATTTAGATATCATATTACAGTTTTTAGCTTATGGATCAAAATTAAAGAAGATGTGTTTTCTTAAAAGCATTGTGTACTATATCATGATTTAAGATTTTTTTGTCATTTCCCAAGAATTTTCATTGAAATCAGACGCGGAATTTACCATCTCTGCATACCCCATTTCCTATCTGTCTTGTTTCCTAATTTACTCAAATGCAATTACTTGGTGTTGATTGAATATTAGTTAATATTCTTAATGCTAGTGTTTAAAATTTTGTTTTAATTCTTATTCTCCTCGTCGTAGAACACTCATTTTATTAAATGAAGCCAAATGCTTCAATCCTTTAACTTTAATTTTACGGGTAAGGACTATTTTTCTTATATTACGACTTGAGAGTGTTCCATCACCAATTTCTTTAAATGTTTGCCTTGTAGTTTTCATATAACTATCCCAACCTAACACTTCTTTACTTATTTTTTCTTTTGGAGTGTTTTTTATACCTTCTACGTACACTATTCCTTTATCAACTGTAATTAAAGCAGCATAGTCTCTATCTGTTGGATTTAATAATATTTTGAAATTTATATCCTTAAACTGCTCTTTAAATTTTTCATTAGTATTTAATGATTCATAACGTTCCTTTACAGATTTTACAAATTCACTTGATTCTTCACTACTTTTTTCTTGTTCTGACATTAATACAAAATTTTTAGTCATGATTTGATTTTTTAAGCTAAAACTAAGTATTATAGTAATTTATTTAAACTTTTGACATTTTTATAAATTTTTTAAAATTAAAAAATCTCATCTATCACTGTCTTAAGAGCAGGTGGTTTATTTAATTCCAACATCTCACTGGTTTTGACCGCCTTATTGAGTGCTTGCCAAATTTCCGTGTTCTCGCGGATGGTTTCAGTAAAGCGCGTTAACTTCTGTAATGCTGGATAAGACTGACCTTTAATGACATAACATGCCAAAAATGGCTCAGCAGTATTTATCAAGATTGTATTTTCTCCTATTCTTACACGATCAATGGATTTCGAAAAGATCTCGTCGCTGAAGGTGTTAAACGCAGACATAAATGAGCTAAAAAGGTCACTATGATCCCAGTTTGCTATAAAGGGATAATTGAAATATGTTGCCCCACTATTATCCATAATAAGGAGTAATATAGGCTCTTCCTCGATCACTTCTGATGATTCGATAGCACGAGCTCTTTTTAAGCGTTCCATAACATTATCGAGAGATGCGAGCTTTATGCGTTCGGATACGGGAACTTTTCCTTTTTTAAGGAGTTCCAAGGTGTTTAGTTGATCCAATATTTTGTCATGTTCTTCAGATATCTCTTGAGCTAACCTTTGAAGTCCATGTTCCTCAGCAATATCCTGAGCTTGAGTTAAAAAAATTCTTGCATCCTCCAACTTCATCTCTATCAAAGCTAATTTTGCTTGCAACAATTTCACTTCTGCTAACCAAAGATAGGATCGCTGAGTTTCTGTAAATTTAAGCAAGCTGGTGATTATCGGTTCTATCTCATCTAAAACCGTAATCTCATTGGTCATTTCTAATTCACTCAAAAGAAGTTCGCAATAATGTATTGATACATAGATGTCGAAATCAAATTGGGGTGTTAAATGTCCTTGCTTTACTTGATTAAAAATATCTTTTAAAATTTTTTCTGCTTCAACTTTATCGTGAAGTCGTGGACTTGATTCTAAGATTAATGCTTTGGATACCTGATAAAATGCTGACATTTGACCTTCCCCCCCTGGAATATTATATGTGTGAAATTGATCCAAATATTCTCGAGCTTGTGTAAGGGAATTTTTACGGAGTGATAAACGAATTAAAAAATATAATGCATACCATACATAGGCATTAAGTTGATGACCTTCATATAGTTTTAAACTCTTTATATAATGATCTTCTGCCTTTTCTAATTCACCTTTTTGGAAATAGATATGCCCCATATTCATAAACGCACCTGCATTCAGTATAAGAAAAAGTGCTCCAGGAATTGCTTTTGAACCTTTATTGGTTAGATAAGCTAATAATTTTAATTCTAGTTCTAATGCTTTATCTAATTCTCCTTTGTTCCAATAACAAATTACAGACCACATTATATCAGCATAAACAACCCCATTAAAACAACGGTCATTTTGCTCAAAAAAAGCAGAATACCTATTTTCTTCAAAAATAGCTAATGCTAGGTCATGTTTACCTTCCATACATAGATTTACGCCCTTCATATGTAGTAATTCCATTTCTCTAATTTTACGTTCAAATGATGTATTTCTAGGTGCTAACTTCAGAAATTTTTCACCTAATTCAACTATTTCGCATTGTTCATCGAATTTATCACCCATATTTAAAAAGCATTCCCATTTTAACCTAATCGAATCAAATGAAGCAAAGTGATTATTAACCTTTTGGGTCTCCTCGAGCATTCGATCTGCGATTTCAAACGCTTTCGGTACGTTTCCGAAAACGTACAAATAAAAGAGACCACCATGAAATCGAAGTGTAAAATTATCGGTTTTTTCGAATCCTTCAAGAATTTTAAATGCCTCTTCAGTCTTTTCTTCAAGGAATAATTGTCGAACGTGCTCTACCTCTTCGGGGTATATGTAGTGCATAATTTCTAAAGTAAACTTGTGGATTACAGTTATATCTAGATTAGGATAAGTGAATATTTAATGCTATCCGATTATTGAGAACCAAATTTTTTACTTTTTTCTGATGATGTTGTACAATAATTTCGATTTAAGATTTCTATGTTTTTTCACTAAATTTTCATTGAAACCAGACGCTAAATTTACCTTTCATGAAATAATTTGTTAAAATATAAAAAAACGATGAAGATTCAGATTAAAATCTGGCAATTTAAATCAAGGAATGATTATAGTGGGATCTTCTTTAATTCTATCCAAAACGAGTTGTGTTTTTACCTCTTCTACTTCGGGAAGATTTCGAAGGTTTTCGATAAGGTCCATAGAATCTTCATGGTCCAAGCATTTCGCCATAATAAAGATTGGGTAATCACCTGTAATAATGTAAGCAAACTTGATTCTTTGCATTTTTTCAATTTCTTCCTTGATTTGTTCGAGTGGTCGCCTTGAATTTACTCGAAGGGATGCCATTACCATTTCCCTATAGCCTAATTTACTACAGTCTATAAGAGCTATGTATTTCTTAATAAGTTCTCTTTCTAACCTTTGAATGCGTGATCTCACCGCAGTTTGACTTTTCTCGGTTCTGTCTGCGATTTCCCTTATCGTTAATTTTGCATTTTCTTGAAGTAATTCAAGGATTTGTTTATCTGTACTATCAATAGTTCCATTTGTTGAGTTAACTGCTACCATTCTATAATACCTAACGAATATAATTACTAATTCTTGTTCTTATTATAAATAATAAATTACAAATTTATAATTTTTTATACTAATCTTTTTGATTTATATAGTGATATTTGCTAAATAAACCATTGTTTTATAGCTTAAAAAACTATGGTTTAAATACTAGATAATATTTTTATTCTACAATGAATGTCATCTGTAGTAAAAAGTGACATGAATAACAAAAAAATAATAAAAAAAAACTAAAAAAGTGAAAAAAAATGGCTGTAAAAACATTAGATTATACAGGATTGAGATGTCCTATGCCAGTATTGAAAACGAAGAAGGAATTAAAAACCATCAATTCTGGTGAGGTTATTGAGGTTATTGCTGATGACATTGGTGCGAAAAAAGACATTCCAGCGATGTTAAATAAAACTGGGAATGAATTAGTTGAACTCAGAGAGGACAACGGAAATTTAATTTTTGTAATTAAGAAGGCGTAAAATAGATAATACGGAGTAAAATGATTATGTCTAAATATCTTTTTTTCATTAGCACGGAGCCGTATAAATATCAGGCTGTTGATTCATTAATCGAAATTGGCAAAGCTGCGATAAGAAAGGGACACGAAATTATGGGGATATTTTTCTTTGGTACTGGAGTGTATAATCTTAAGAAAGATATCAGTTGCGGAAGTTCCATCCGAAACATTCCAGAGAAGATTGAGAAATTTTCTAAGGAGAATAATATTCCGATTGCGGGATGTAGTACATGGGTAAGTATTACTGGATTAAAAGAAACAGAATTTATTGAGGGAGCAACAGAGGAAGGATTAGGAGATTTTTCAAATTGGGCATTAGAAGCAGATAAATTAATAGTATTTGGTGCGGGAGGTTAAAATAATGATAGAATCAGTAGTAGTAATAAGCGATCAATCTCCTATTGGGAAGAATTCAGCAATCGAGGCAATTCGAATTGGTTCTGGATTCACGGCACTAGGAGAATATATTGACTGCAAAATTGTATTTACAGGTAATGCTGTGTTTTTATTCAATAAGGGTTGTAATCCGGAAGTAGTAGGGATGGATTCTTTGGAAGAAGTGTTGGAAATGGCGGATTTATCAGATTTAGAGGTATATATTATCGAATCAGCGCTAAAAGAGGCAGGAATGACAAAGGAAGACTTAACTGAATATGAAAATTTGAAAATCATCGATTACGATGAATTAACGGATCTAATTGCGAATGCTGATACAACTTTTAGATTTTAAGGGAGGATGAAAAGAATGACAGAAAATCTTGATGTAATATATTTATTCGGATTTAGTGAATTGACGGGAAATCATTTAAGAAGATTATTACCAATTTTAGAAAGTCAAATCAAAAAGAACATAAGACTTGGTTTAGTTTTAATTCAGGATGGCGTAATTGGAATATCAACAATGGGAAAAATACCAAAACAGATGGAAAAACTACTCAATTTAGATGTTGCTGTATTTGCGATGATTGGAGATATTATATCTCGTGGAATTAGACCAGAATTCATTCATAATAAAGTTGAGTCTATAGAATATGATGATCTTATAGATCTTATTGACAATACTCCAAAAGTTATATCGTGGATGTAAATTAATAAAATTTTTAAATATATAGGAAAAAATAACGGTCAATTTTTTGACGTCAAAAATAATAGAAAATAAAATAATAGAAATAAACCAAATTTAGTAAAAAAGGTGGTATATGTGGCAGATAACGGAACAATAAATTTTATTGTAAAGGACAAATCATTCGAAAAATTCGCAATGATGATGATCCTCGGCACTACGGGAGACGCTATGGATATTAAGATGAACTTTTTCTTTACTTTTTGGGGTTTAGAGCTCTTAAAAAAGGGTAAAAAGCCAAAAGTTGCAGGTATGCCTTTCCCAATGAAAGGTATGGCAGCTAAGATGTTTACCAAAAGGTTGAAGAAATTTGGAATTGAAGATCCATGGGGTTTAATTAAAGAAGCTATTGAAAATGGAAATATGAAGTTATATCCATGTGAAATGACCATGCAATTGATGGGAATTAAACATGAGGATATTATCGAGATTGCTGAAGAACCTGTTGGTGCTGCTACATTTTTAGAAATGAGCGATGGTGGACAAATAGTTAGTTTATAAGTTTAAAACAAATTTTTTTTTTATTTTATATTTGAAAAAAGGTGAAGATAAAACGTCTGATGTAAAAGAAGAGTCAAGGGAGTATAAGACAGATGAAGATTTTGATAAAGAATTTTTTAAAAATATTGAGAGAAAATCTAACATTTGGCAGTGTATCCAATGTGGAACTTGTACGGCAAGTTGTGAAAGTGGAAGATGGACTGCCTTAAAGACACGTTCTATTATTAGAAAAGTGGTCTTGGGAGATTTATCAGTATTAGAAGATCCAGATATTTGGCTCTGTACAACATGTTATCAATGTTATGAACGATGTCCGCGTGATGTAAGACCTACAGATGTAATTATGGAGTTACGGAATTATGCGACTAAAAGAGGAAATATTTCTCCTAATCATAGAGCAGTTGTAGGTTATTTAAAGAATTTCGGACATGCTGTCCCTATAAATGATGAGGTAAGAAAAAGAAGAGTCGAATTAGGATTAGAAGAATTACCTCCTACTGCGTTTAGATTCAAGCAGGAGGGAGATGATAAAGATTTAAAAAATATTGAAGAAAAAATGTTTGATTTACCTCCTGTTAAGGAGGAAAAAAAAGAAAAGGAGGAGGCATAAATAATGGTTAAAGAAAATACATTTGCTTTCTTTTTAGGATGTCTGATGCCAAATCGATATCCTGCAATTGAAAAATCTACAAAATTTGTTATGGAAAAATTAGGTTATGAACTATTAGATATGGAGAGAGCCACTTGCTGTCCAGCTCCAGGAGTATTTCGATCTTTTAATAAAATTGATTGGATGGTTGCTGCGGCAAGAAATTTATGTATTGCAGAACAAATGGATGCTGATATTTTAACTGTATGTAATGGTTGTTTTGGAACACTCCAAGAGGTTAATAAACATCTAAAATCAAATGAAGAACACAGAAACATGGTTAACGAAAGATTGAAAGAAATCGGAGATTATGAATTTAAGGGAACCATTGATGTACGTCATGTAGCGGAAGTCTTAGGATATGAAGTCGGCCCCTGGGGAATTGAAGATGTCATCGTGAGAAAAGTGAATATTCGAGCTGCAATTCATTATGGGTGTCATTTCTTAAAACCAACCAGAATTAGAGAGATTGAAAGCTCTGAAGGACCTAGTATTATAGAAGAATTTGTAGAAGCATTAGGGGTTGAATCAGTGAGGTTCAAAGAGCAATTAACGTGCTGTGGTGCTGGTGGTGGAGTAAAGGCTTATGATGGAACGGCAAGTATGACTATTTTTGGAGAAAAAATGAAAAATATCGATGAGGTTAAACCTGATATCATTCTTGACATTTGTCCATTCTGTCATCTACAATATGAGACAGGACAAGATTATCTAAACAAAAATAAAAGCTGTAATTATGATTATCCAGTTATTCATCTTTCCCAACTTACTGCTTATTGTATGGGTATGGATCAAGAGTTTATTGGTCTCCAATATCAATTAATGGGTAGAGACTATATATTTGGGGGAGAAGAATTGGAAAAAGAGGAGGAGGTAATTTAACTTGACTGTAAAAGAAGAAGTTAAAGAAACCGAACATTTAGGGGAAAAGGTCGACACTGAAGAAAGCGAGGAACCACGAATAGGAGTATTCGTGTGTCACTGTGGACACAACATAGCAGGAACTGTGGACGTTGCTAAAGTTGCAGAATATGCTTCAACATTACCAAACGTGGTAAAGGCTGAGCATTATATGTTTATGTGTAGTAAACCAGGGGTTCAGATGGTTAAAGATTCTATAGAAGAACTTGGAGTCAATAGAACTGTAGTTGCTTCATGCTCTAAAAACCAGCATGGTAAAACATTTGCTAAAGCAATTGAAGAAGTTGGATTGAACAAACATCGTCATCAGCAGGTTAATGTGAGAGAATACGATAGTTGGGTTCATCAAAAAGAAAAAGAAAAGGCAACTCAAAAAGCTATGAGATTAGTTAAAGCTGGGGTAAATAGATCAAGAAAGTTAGAAGATGTTGAAACAAGAAGAATCCCGACTACAAAAGCGGCATTAGTTATAGGTGCAGGGATAGCTGGGTTGAGATCTGCCTACGATTTGGCAGAATTAGGAATCCCAGTGTTTCTAGTAGAAAGAGAATCTTCAATAGGAGGTCATATGACACGATTAAATAAAACATTTCCAACTTTAGAATGTCCACAGTGTTCCATTTCACCACTTACTAATGGTGTTGCGAATCACCCATTAATAGAACTGTACACAAATGCTCAAATTAAAAGTGTTGAAGGTTCATTAGGTAATTTCGAGGTTGAAATTGAAATAAAACCTCGATATGTTAAAGACAATTGTACTTCTTGCGGAGAATGTGCTGCACACTGTCCTGTAGAAGTTCCAAGTGAATGGGATAAAGGTATGTCAATGAGAAATGCTATATATAAAGCATATCCTCAAGCAATTCCAGCTACTTACGTTAGAGACAAGAAGAACTGTATTGAATGTAATACTTGTATCAATATTTGTCCTGTTCAGGCAGTTGATTTCTCTATGGAAACTGAAACAAAAACTGTGAAAGTTGGCTCAATTATCGTTGCTGCAGGATTTAACGAATATGATCCTACTGAAATTGAACCTTATCATTATGGTCAAGAAGGATACGAAGATGTAATAACCCAATTAAAATTAGAGAGAATGTTATCTCCAACTTCACTTACTAATAGTCAAGTACTCAGACCATCAGATGGAAAAATCCCTAAAAGCGTTGTTATGATTCAATGTGTCGGGAGTAGAAACGATCAAGTTGGAAATAAATATTGTACAGGAGTATGCTGTAAGTTCGCCATAAAAAATGCTAGAATTATTAAAGAAATGTATCCTGATACTGATGTGACGATATGCTATATTGATATTAGAACTCCAGGATTAAATTTTGAAGAATTATATAAATCTACTCAAGAAATCGGAGTGAGGTTTATCCGAGGAAGACCCTCAGAAATTATAAAAGATCCTATTTCAGGAGAATTAAGGGTTATTGTTGAAGATACTTTAAGCCAAACACCTTTACAATTGAAAGCAGATTTAGTCGTACTTTCTGCTGCCATGGTTCCTCCTGAAGGAATTGGACCACTTGGTTCTAAGCTTCATGTTTTAAGATCACAAGAAGGCTTTTTAAAAGAATTTCATATAAAAATGAATCCTACTCTAAGTAGTAAGGGAGGAATTTTCTTAGCAGGTACAATACAAGGACCTAAAGACATTTCTGAAACTGTTGCTCACGCTGGAAATGCTGCTGCGTTAGCTGCTGCTCCTCTAGTGAGAGGTTATATTGAAAAAGAGATGTTGGTTCCTTCAATAGATTACGACTTATGTGTAAAGTGTGGTCTTTGTAAGACTGTTTGTGCTCCAGCAGCAATAGATATTGATGAAAATGGGATACCATCTGTAAATGAGATTGCGTGTAAATCTTGTGGTATGTGTATGCCTGTTTGTCCCACAGCGGCAATACAATTAATTAACTTTAGTGATGATCAATTATTAGATGAAATAATCGCCGTATCTGGCGGAGGTGCTGTGTGCGAATGAGTGATTGTGAAGCAATAGATGAAACTATTCGAGAAAAGATCCAAGATATAGTCGTTTTTATGTGTAATGAATGTGGTCAAGGTTCTGCTAACACTGCAGGTGTAGCTCGAATGGGCTATGATCCTGCCATAAGAATTGTAAGAGTCCAATGTACCGGTCAAGTAGGTCCTATCCAAATTATGGATGCATTAAATAACGGTGCTGATGCGGTTGCTTGCGTAGGATGCTGTTTAGGTGCGTGCCATTTTTTTAATGGGAACATTTTATCAATGCATAGAATTAAACTGATGAAAAAATTGTTTAAAGAATTAGGTTATAGTGATCAGTTTGTTAATCAATATACATCAAGGGCTGCTGAAGGCGAAACAGCAGTAGGAGATTTTGAAGATATCGTGGATAGGTTAACAACCGCAATTAAAGAGGAGGGGACGATAAAAGATGGATGTTAAAGTGTTTCAATTCAATGGTTGTAATAAATGTTTTAACGAATCATTATTACTAAAATTAAGCTCAGATTTAGATGTTGAATATATTAAAGATCCTAAAACATGGAAAGAAGAAGAAATAGAAACAGCGGTTATAACAGGATATGTACTCCCAAGTGATATAGATTTGCTCATTAAGATAAGATCTAAGGCAAAGAAAGTTATAGCTTATGGTAGCTGTCCTGTTAGTGGTGGAATTTATGCATTAGCAAATCAAAACGGACATGAAACAACTCCATTGAAAAATTTGGTCGATAATGTAATTGAAATTGAAGGTTGTTTAGGTGAAATTGATGAACTGAAATCAGTCATTAAGGATCTAGAGTTAACTAAACCAAGAAAATTATGTGACTTATGTACACGTAGAGCTACTTGTGAATATTTAGATACAGTGAATCGTCAAATTGAATTAGATGATGAAGAAACTTGTTTTAACGACTTAGGATTTCTTTGTAGCGGATTTGTTGCTCGAGAATGCAAAGAACGCTGTATTGACTATAATACACCATGTAGAGGATGCAAACAATTGGTTGGAAGGTCGGGAATCCGTATGCTTGGTATGTTTGGAACACTTATGGGAAACATTGAAGTTGCTACAGAACACTCGGTTAAAGGAGCAACAGATAAATTAGCTGATGAAGAAGATGACGTGACGAGAAGTTTACCAGATATCCTTGGAAATTTCTTCAGATTTACATTGACTACTTCTGGATTACCTAAAGGAAGAATTCCATCTTCAGGTAGTTTATTAGAAGATTTGTTTACTGGAAGATTAATTGAAGAATTACCATTAATTACAGGACTTATAGGAGGCGATAAGTCGATTTCACTCACACTCAAAATAATTGAATCATATGAAAAAGCTAACCAAATGGAAGTCAGTGAACAAACTAAGAAGTATAGAGAAAAATTGTTAGGTTTAGAAGAAAAATTGCATGATGCAATTGAAAAAGAAGACGCAGAACAGTATAAAGAAATCACTGAAAAAATCCGTCAAATTGCGGGAAATATGAATCTATCAAATGTATTCTTTGGTGGATTTAAATCAAAAATAAAGGATGAAGATGATTTTGAGGATTATAAAAGCCATATTTTTGAAGTGGTTGAGGGAACTTATAAAAACGGTTCTGTGGAATACAGTATAGATTCTGAAGGTATAATTAAAGAAATTAAAATTAAAGAGTGATAAAGATGAGTTTTGAATTATTAAGAAAAGAAATTATTGATGCAGGATTATGTCAAGGATGTGGACTTTGTGTTGGTTCGTGTAAACATATAGAAATGGGGATTTTACGTCCAACATTAAAAGACTATTGTATTCTCGAAAGAGATGGTCAAGATTGTGGTAAATGTTACCAAAGTTGCCCACAGGTTATTCAGAAAAAATTTGAGCAAAAACAACCAAAAGCTATTTATTCATTGAGAAGCAAAAATCCTGAAATATTAGCAAAAGCGGCTAATGGTGGAGTAGTCACAACAATAGCTAAAGAACTATTAGAAAATGAAGCTCTTGCCGAAATCGTGATGGTCCAAGATATTGAAGAAAAACCTCAAGCTGATATAGTTTCAGATCCAGATCAAGTTACACAAAAAGCAGGGGTAGTGTATGGTCGTTCTGGTGTTTTAGAAAAATTAGTAGATTTAGTTGGAGAAACTTTCGAACCTGTAGGAATTGTTGGTGTACCATGTGAAATGCGAGGTGCTGCTGAACTTGAAGAAGATATGAATAGAGATATTCTTAAAATTGGTCTATTTTGTAACTCTCATATGCGAACTGAAGAAACTGATAAGGGTTTGGTATGCTCACCATGTTGTAATGGATGCCCTTCAGGAGTAAATGCCCAAGGTTATATTTCTTTAATAAGACAGGGAAAATATCAAGAAGCAGTGGATTTAATTCGTGAAAAAAATCCGTTACCTTCCATATGTGGAAGAATTTGTACAAATGAATGTGAACATGGGTGTACTTTAATTGGAGATGATCATCCAGTAGCAATTAGGGAATTAAAGAAATTTGTTACTGAATGGGAAATTGAACAATCTAAAAAGATTGAGTCTAAATCTAAGAGTACATCTAAAAAGAATGCAGAAAAGGTTGCGATTATTGGATCCGGACCAGCTGGTTTAACAGCAGGATATTTTCTGAAGAGAATGGGGTATGCCCCTACTATTTTCGAAAAGACAGATCAGACAGGAGGAATGCTGAGATTTGGAGTTCCACAATTTCGATTACCTAACTATGTATTAGATTATGATGTAAACATGATTAAAAACTCTGGAGTCGAAATTGTTCTTAATAAACCATTAGGACCAGAAATGACTATTGATGACATAAAAAATGATGGATTTGAAGCGATATTTATAGCTACGGGACAATATAAACCTCGAACATTGCACCTAGAAGGAGAAGATCTACCCAATGTCCACGTGGCAATTACATTTCTTATGGATCGAAAGTATCGATATTGGGAAAATAAAGAAGAATTCAAGGGAAAAACTGTAGGAATAATTGGCGGAGGTCCAGTTGCAGTAGATGTTGCCCAAACCGCTCTCAGATTAGGTGCTGAAAAAGTACATTTTGTTGATATTATGTCTGAAGAACAACTTGAATTAGTATTAAAAGAGATTCCTGAAAATGAACTTGAATTTATGGAATATCACTTTACTACATCAACTTCAAAAATTACTCAGAGAGATGATGGTAAATTAATATTAAACAGTTATAAAATCGAATGGGGAACTCCTGATAAAACAGGGAGAAAACCATTGAATAAAGTTAAAGGTTCCGATTATGAAATTCCAGTTGATTCCATTGTTATTGCTGTAGGCCAAGCTGTGGATTTTGATCAAATCGATATTGCTACCGATAATAAATTGGAAAAAGAACGTAATAAAATTAAAGTAAATGAGGTAACCTTTGAAACTAACATTCCAGGAGTATTCGCTGGTGGAGATATTATCAACAACTCAAAAGCAGTAGCAATCGCAGCAATTGCGCATGGTAAAGAGGCTGCAATCTCAATTGATAGGTACCTTAAAGGTGAGAGTTTAATAGAAGGAAGATATAAGCAGGATAAAATGTTCTTTAGAGGGCCAAAGAAACCCCCGAAAGACTATTCACCCAAACCAGAAACTTTAACTGAAGCAACTGAAGAAATAGCTTGGAGTTTTGAAGAAATCGATCAAATGTTTGATGAAGAGATGGCTATACAAGAAGCACGCAGATGTTTGAGTTGTAATCATTTTTGCTCACACTGTCAAGATTTCCCTGCTATTTATTCTGATTTAACTGCAGGTGAAGTTGGATCCCAAAATGGCTACACAACTGTGGTTGTATGGACTGAGAAGGGGAAAGAAATCATAGAGAGTGCTATAAAAAAAGACCTATTTGAGGTAGGAGAAGTTAATGAAGAAGAATTAAATAGAGCAATAAATCTTAAATCAAAAAGAGAGCTTTTGACATTCGAAAAAACTCCAAGACAACAAGTTTTAGATTATATTACACTACAAGGTCCAACGACTATCAGCGATATGGCACAAAAATTAAACTTAAATCCCAAAAAAGTTCGATATGAAGCCCTTCGATTAGCCCAACTAATGCAAATTGAGATGAAGGTTGATCCTGGAATGGAAGAACCAATTTTTACATTAATATGTGACTAAAAATAAATAATAAAAAATAATTACCAAGAGGTTAAAAATTATGAAATTTGATATGGAATTAAATGTCTGTGGCTCTGTATGCCCTGTACCTGCTTTAAAGACAAAAAAGCAACTCATGAAAATGAGACCCGGTTCAGTCTTAAAAGTTATTACAGACTATAAACCAGCAAGCGAATCTGTTCCGCGCGATTTAGCTAAAACTAAACACAAACATTTAGGAACAGAGTTCATAGAAGATGATGAGCAGTGGTATATCTATTTTGAAGCAGTAAAGTAAGATTTTACATTATTAATTTTTTTTATTTAATTTTTTATTTAGCCCTTTGTAATTATTAAATAATTTTAGGATATAATTTTGAATTTCATTATATTTAATATTTTAATTGGCTTAATATTCTATTAATTGTAATTAAAATATCAAATCCAATTCTCTTAAAACCTTCATTTATATGCCTCAAAATGATTCGATAGAATTAGAAAGGATAAAAAAATTTGCTGATGGAGGAGAATTTGGGGAAGCTCTTCAACTAATAAATAATTTTGAAGGGAAGAGAGAAATTTCTCTTTCTGAAAAAATATCATGTAATCTTCTTAAATGCGACATATTACTTCAACAAGGATTATATAGCAATGGTATACAGCTTGCAGAACAAACTTATACGGATAGTTTAAGATTAGAAAATAGTCTTTTAACAATTGATAGCTTAAATTTAATGGCTAATCTCTCAATTTATATGGGCAATACTGAAAAAGCTATGGAATTTCTTAGGCAAGGAGAAGAACTACTTAAAGGTTTAACCCAAGAAAATCTAAGTGATTATAAGAAAAGAGAAGCAATGTTAAATTTTCTTAAAGGCTCAGTTTTTCATCCAATTATTTCGCAAAGAAGTGATGTAGCTCTAGCATTAGAGTATTACGATAAAAGCTTAACAATAAATGAAAAATATAATAACAAATCTGAAATTGCCATGTGTCTTATAGCAATTTCTATGATAACAGGAAATCTAAAAGGTGAATTAGATAAAGGATTAGAATATATAGAGCGTGCTATAATTCTTGCTACCGAAAGTAATAGAAAATATGCATTAGGGTGGGGTTTAACGATTAAAGGAGGTTTAAATAATCTCAAGGGTAAGAATGATGATAGCATTAAACTTTATAAGCAAAGCTTATCAATATTCAAAGAACTTAAAAACAATAACATGATTGCATCTGTTCTTAACAATTTAGGAGGTCTATACAAAGCAACAGGAGATTTAGATCAGGCTTTAGAATGTTTAGAACAAGCAGTCTCATTAGCTAAAGAATATAGTAGTTTAAGAGCCACAGCTAACATTTATGATTTTTTAATTCAAATTTTAATTGATATGGGAGATACTGAAAGAGCATTGGAACATTTGAACCAATTGGAGAAAATTCATGAGAAGTTGAGTCAAAAAGAAACCTTACATGAAGTCCTTTTTAATAAGGCTTTAATCTTGAAAACAAGTAATCGAGTTATTAATCGAGGAAAGGCAGAAGAATTATTAAAACAACTCCTCGAAATGGATCCAATCTATGAGTTTAAAATAGGAGCTCTAATTAATTTAAGTGATTTACTTCTAATTGAATTAAAGACGACACAAAATTTGGAAGTTTTGCCAGAATTAAAAAGTTATATTAACCAACTAAGAATAATTGCTGAAAAATCGGATTCATACAGTGTGTTGGGAGAAAATTACCTACTAGAAGCCAAGTTAGCTTTAATATTATTAGATTTGAAAAAAGCTCGAAGATTATTGACTCAAGGGCAACAAGTGGCTGAAAAGTTCGGCCTACATGCATTAGCAATGAAAATCTCAAATGAACATGATGAGTTGCTTACACATTTAAAAACATGGGAAGATTTCAAGGAAACTAATACTTCTTTATCAGAACGTATGCAGCTAGCACGTTTAAATGATCAAATTGAAGGAATGGTAAAAAAACGTGTAATAGAGAATCCAGAGCCCTCTGAAGAGACACCAGTATTTTTATTAATTGTGTCAGAGGGGGGAACACCTGTATTTTCTCAATCATTTATAGAAGATCAGACTTTTGAGGATCATCTTTTTGGAGGTTTTTTTAGCGCAATTAATTCATTTATTAGCGAGAAGTTCTCTGAAGGACTTGAACGTGCTTCTTTTGGTGAACATACACTCCTTATGAATTCTATATATCCTTTTTTAATGTTTTATGTTTATAAAGGGCAATCTTATCTAGCTCAACAAAGGATTAAGTATTTCATTGAAAAAATCAAGAATGATGAGTCTATCTGGCAGATTATTAATAAGTTTTACCAGGTAAACAGGGAAATTCAAATGAAAGATAACCCTTCTCTCGAACTTTTGATAACTGAGGTTTTTATTGAGAAAAATATCGAATTAAATGTATAGATTTTAACGCTTTTATGCAATATAACTACATTTAATACTTAAGCTAGTATATTAATATGCATTAATAATGTTATAATCCAAACTTAATGTAATTATGTCTCAATTTAATATTAATAAATTAACTCAAGCAGAAGAACTCTTTAATGCTGGAAAGCTTGATGAAGCTCTTGAACTATTAAAAGACTTAAATCAACTTAAAGGATTTGACCTTGAGCAGAAAGGGTATTACCAGGTTCTTAAAGCATATATCCTAGTATATCAAGGAAAATATGAAGAACTTATTAAGTTGGGTGAAGAAATGCTTGAAGAAAGTCAAAAGCTAAATAAAACACTACAATCGGTTGATGGATTGACACTGTTGTCCTTAGGCTTATCTGGGGCAGAAAATTTTGATAGGGCACTAGAAGTGATTGAAAAAGCGGAGATAATATTAAAA
>Ga0209427_10001318_pt1 | contig 28373 bp, 16 predicted proteins | sample DeeMarSWOR136_30_FD_187465 | JGI IMG/M metagenome (GOLD analysis project Ga0209427, IMG submission 187465) | Marine sediment microbial communities from White Oak River estuary, North Carolina - WOR-1-36_30 (SPAdes) (version 2) | ecosystem: Environmental > Aquatic > Marine > Intertidal zone >...
GGATGCCCCAAAAAACTTGAGTATGCTTGTCCTGTGAATTAGCGAGGGGCATAATCATATGATTGTAGACTTGAGCGATGGCTGAACCATGTCCGGAAAATCTTATCTGGCTTTGTTGATCTGCCTCCAGGATAGAAGCATATATTTCTGGTTCATGTTTTTCCATCCAGAACAAAAGGGTAGGCCCAAAGTTGAAGCTTATCTGGGAATAGTTATTTACGATATTGATGATGCTTTTTTTATCGTCAAGAATGCGGGCTGCTGAGTTCGGGGCATAACATTCGGCCGAAATCCGCTCATTCCAATCATGAAAGGGGTAGGCAGAATCCTGGATTTCGACCTCTCCAAACCAAGGATTCTCTCTCGGAGGCTGATAGAAATGACCGTGGATACAGATGTACGGCTTCATCAACAAGAAAAGCTTTTTCTCTTACTTCCCTCGCTCGGTTTCTGTGAGGAAGACATATGTCTTCGCTGCTTTGGTTTGATACTCGATCTTATTCTCACGGGCCAGCCATCCGAGACCCTGATAAACAATAGTCGATTTCTCCTCTAAAAGCTTGGGAAGCTGAGCGACATTCACCTCTCCCTGATTTCTTAGAATTCTCCAGATTTCTCCTGCAGTTTCTCCGATTTTATCTCTCATGGATTTCTCCTTTCTTCATTCTAATTCTCGTTGCTGACATAATCAACGAAGTATCATAAACCCTTCGTTATCGATTATATCACATCTTCAATATTCCTATAAAGAGAATATTCTACAGAGTAAACATCCTTTTTTTTCCCGATAGTTTCTTTTTAAATCAGGCATGCAGCAACCGCAGGCGAGCGGGACATCGCGAGCAGAGCATGGCTTTGAATCAGCTGGTCTGACTGTCCTAGGAGTCCTGTTTAAAAACAAGAACACTTAAAGGAGGAAGAGTCAGGGAGATAGAATATTCTCCTTTATGAAACGGAATCGGTTTAGCTTCTACGCCTCCTAAATTGCCCTGGCCACTTCCCCCGTATTCCTTCCCATCACTGTTCAAAATTTCCTTCCAGAACCCACCTGATGGGACTCCAATTTTATAACTCGAGCGAACCTCGGGAGTAAAGTTGCATACAACAAGAACATGATCCTTTGACGTCTTCCCCTTCCTTGTATAGCTGATAATGCTCTTTTCCCAATCTCTGAAATCGTTCCATTCGAATCCAACCTGTTCAAAATCTAGCTCATAGAGAGCGGGAGTACTTCTGTAGAAATGGTTGAGATCTTTGATCCATTTCTGCACGCCCTGATGAGCAGGGTATTCAAGAAGATGCCAGTCCAGACTTTCCTCGTGGACCCACTCCCGACGCTGCCCGAACTCAGCACCCATGAACAGTAATTTTTTTCCTGGGTGAGTGTACATGAATCCCAGGAGGAGACGCAGATTGGCAAATTTCTGCCAGTCATCTCCAGGCATCTTTCCCAACAGAGATCTTTTTCCATATACAACTTCATCATGAGAAAGAGGGAGGATGAAATTTTCGAAAAAGGCATACCATATGCTGAATGTCAATTGATTATGGTGATGTTTACGGTGTACAGGATCTCTTGAAATATACTCGAGCGTATCATACATCCAACCCATGTTCCATTTCATACCGAATCCAAGGCCGCCTAAATAAACAGGACGAGTCACCATGGGCCAAGCTGTGGATTCCTCAGCTATTGTCTGGATATCAGGAAAATTCCCGTACACTGCCTCATTCAACCTTTTCAAGAAGGTGATGGCTTCGATGTTCTCACGTCCGCCATACTCATTCGGGATCCACTCACCATCCTTTCTCGAATAGTCCAGATACAACATTGAAGCGACTGCATCCAAGCGGAAACCATCCACATGATATTTATCCAACCAGAAGAACACATTGCTTATCAGAAAATTCCGCACCTCACTCCTGCCATAGTTGAAGATATGACTCTTCCAATCCGGATGGAATCCTTTTCTCGGATCTTCATGTTCATAAAGGTGGGTTCCGTCGAAATAAACCAGGCCATGTTCATCTGAAGGGAAATGGGACGGCACCCAATCCAGGATGATCCCTATACCATTCTGATGCAGCTGATCAATCAGATACATGAAATCTTGAGGGGTCCCATAGCGGCTCGTGGGTGCAAAGTACCCGACAATTTGGTATCCCCACGAGCCGTAGAATGGATGTTCCATCACGGGTAAAAACTCCACGTGTGTGAAGCCCATGTCTTTGACGTATTCAATGAGAAGAGGTGCGATATCCCTGTATGTCAGATACTGATTCCTCTTATCAGGTGACCTTCGCCACGATCCCAGATGGATCTCATAAACCGATAGAGGAGCACGGAGATCATTGTGCTTTTTGCGGTTCATCATCCATTCTTCGTCTCCCCACTTATAATCAAGATCCCAGACGACAGTCGCTGTATGGGGGGAAATCTCCCACAAGAATCCAAAGGGATCTCCTTTATCTACCTTATATTTGCGGTACTTCGAAACGATATGAAATTTATAAAGGGTACCTTTTGCTATCCCGGGGATAAATCCTTCCCATATCCCGGAACCGTCCCATCTGACAGCTAACGGATGCTCCCCAGGCTTCCAACCGTTGAAATCTCCGACCACAGACACATTCTTGGCGTTAGGAGCCCATAATGCAAAATGTGTTCCTATCTTGCCTTCAATGGCAAGGATATGAGCCCCAAGCTTATCATACAGTTTGAAAAAATTTCCTTCTTTGAAAAGATGGATATCGTATTCACTGATAAGGGTGGGACCACGGACTACATTTCCAGATTTCATTTTAGACATTGTCTTTGACTCATCACTTTTCCTTGAGGATGTGCGACATTCCTATCAGCCTCTAAGTTCGTGCGAGGACTTTCTTGTAGATCTCCTCATACTTTTGGGCGGATTTGCCCCATGAAAAGTCTTCATTCATAGCATTTGCCATAAGCTTGGTCCAAAGTAGTTTGTTTTTATATATATAAATGGCCCTTTTAACCGCCTTTATCAGATCAGAGGAGGAGTAAGGCTTAAACTTGAAGCCGTTTCCCTTCTGAGCTTCAGGATTGAATTCCCTTATGGTATCGTCCAATCCACCAGTGGCCCTGACGATAGGGATAGTTCCATACTTGAGGCTGTACATCTGATTCAGCCCACACGGTTCGTATTTTGACGGCATCAGAAACATGTCTGAACCAGCCTCGATCTTATGAGCTAAGACATTATCAAAGGCAATTTTCACCCCAAGTCGGTTGGCATATTTCTTTCCGAGTGCCGTGAATTGTTTCTCGTATTTTGCATCTCCTGTCCCCAGGATAACCAAATAAAGACCCAACTTCATAAGATTATCCAGGGCTTCAGCCAGAATATCAAAACCTTTCTGATCTGCCAGCCGACTAATCATCCCGATGACCGGAAATTCATCGGATCCCCTTAACTTAAAAATCGACAGCAGTTCCTCCTTGCATCTTTTCTTCCCTGAGAGGTCCTTCACATCGTAGTTGGAAGTGATGTGGGGATCGGTCTTGGGATTCCACGATGCGTAGTCGACGCCGTTCAAGATCCCATAGATGTCCACGCTTCTATCCTTCAGCACGCCTTCCAATCCATATCCATACTCTGGAGTCTGGATCTCTTGTGCATACTTTCGACTCACGGTCGTGATCGCATCGGAAAACAAAATGCCGCCTTTCATAAAGTTCATCTTTCCATAGTATTCAAGGCCCTTCATCGAAAACAGTTCCAATGGAAATCCACTGACCGATAGGATTTCCTTCGGAAAAACGCCCTGATAGGCTAGATTATGGATGGTGAAAACAGAAGAGGCTTGTTGGAAAGAGGGATTTTTTTTGTACAAGCTCCTTAAATAAACCGGGATAAGACTGGTTTGCCAGTCATGACAGTGGATAATATCCGGCTGAAATTCGAGTGACTGACAGAGTTCCAAGACGCTCCGACTGAAGAAAATAAACCTTTCAGGATTATCAAAATAATCTCCTTGGGAAGTCCCATAGAGACCACTCCTGTCAAAAAATTCCTCACGCTGGATGAAGTAGACCGGGATATCCTTTCCAGTTTTTGCAGCAAAAGCCTGAGTCTCCAAATTTTGCCCTCGAAATGGAACGGATAGGGATTTTTCAACCTGTTTGATATCATGTTCCCCTTCTCTGACCCATCTGTACAGGGGCATGACGATGACCACCTGATGTCCTAACATTTCTAAGGCTTGGGGTAATGAGCCAGACACATCAGCTAATCCCCCGGTCTTAGCAAAAGGAGTAACTTCGGAGGAAACGAACAGTATCTTTAAGTTTTTCATGATTTGATTCCTCTAAAATCCGTTCACTTCTTATCCCAGATTTTTAAAAGGTAGGGTTTCGACTCCTCGAAAATTTGGGCCTGTTCGTCTATGATCTTTTCGGCTTCTGTTGTTGTCATATCCTTTGTCCTGTTGATAAAAGAAGCGACACGAGCATAATAGAGAGGCCGCATAATCTCCACCAGTTTTCCTCTATCCCTTTTCCATTTATGGAAAGTGGCCGCAAAATCGTAAACAATCTTTGCCCAATCCTCGATGGGCATCAGAAAATGCTCGTTCTTTCTCTTCCTGGTTAAGGATTGAAGAACCGAGAAGCTTTTTGGATTGATAATCTTTTCCCAAAGCACGGATAAATTTTTAAATCCTTCTCTGAAGTTCTCGATCATGCCTAGAAGGTCCACGGCGAAGGATTTAGGTTCTTCCTGGTTGGGAATCCCATATGTAGGGATGGGCTCACTTCCTCGGATGTCTCTCCATTTATCTGCATTGTTCTCCATCAGATCAAATATCGGATAAACAACCTGTCTGAACATCGGTCCAAGGTTTTCCAACGGATCTTTAGCATCATGAACTTTAGTTCCCAGATAGGCCTGGGAGATGGACTGGTCTGCTATGATAGCGGAGGTTGTCATCCAGATATCTATCCCGAATCGAGCGATATCGGTCATCCAAATATCTTCCTCACAATTAAAGTAAAAATCGATCATTTTGTTTGAAAGTCCGAAATCACCGCCGATCGGCTGACGGACGCGTTTTCCATACAGAGCCCGGGTTAGGTTATAAGCGATGTTGTTGGTTATGGTCGCATCGTATTTATAACGGAAATAAACAGGCGCAACGAAGTCGTGGCCATGATTCAGGACAGGATCGGCCAAAGATTTTACCCATTCTGGCTTTATACTCCTAAGGTCAGAATCGAACAACAGACAGGCTCTTGCCTCCAAAAAGGAACCGGCCTCAAAAATCATACGTAGAGCACTTCCCTTCCCTGGAATTCCCCGATAGATGGCAACGATCTTTTCAATGAAAGGATAGACCATTTTTTCTTTGGCTATCTCTCTCGAGTCATCTGTCGATCCTCCATCAGAGATGATAATAAGGGCCCTGAGATCAGGATAATACTGGGCAATTCCTTGACTCACCATATCAATCACATGCTCGATGGTCGAATCGTTGTTGAAACAGGGAATCCCCACGACCAAATCGACATGATCGATCTTTTCCAAACGCCTGTTGGCCCATGCTCGCAATGCTGTATGGAATTTCATTTTTTCTCCTGAAACATATTTTACCATTCTAATCCGAAATTTGCTTTATTGCAAAAAGCAGAGCATAAATGGATGAAGCATTTAAGTTGATTGTTTCTGCTGGATACTCAAACCTCCGGATGGGTTGATTGCGGGAAGAATGAATGAGGAAGATTATTTTAAGGATAAGGATCGTTGGCTAAATGGAACATGTAGTCCGGGTCCACAAATGGCTCATCATTTCGGTGCTTCTCCATCAAGTCAATTTTCTTCTTTAGAAGCTGGGGAAAATTCTCTCCGTGTATAAAAGCTGTCTCCTCAGCATCAGAGATAATCATCCACTCCACCCGAGCCGTTTCCCAGAGTTCTAAAAGTTCCCGGCAATTCTGAATCTCTTGCTTCATCATGGCATCCAAAAGTCTGCGGCAATCGGCTCTGCTTCCAGGATCTGTAGAATCCAAATATTCATGGACTGCGTATATCCAGACTGCCGTGTTGCGCAGAGTCGCATACAGACAACGCAAGGCTCTGGCACGATGATACTGGTCTTGGAATACCGCTCCGGCTTTCTTATCCCCTGAGTTCAGCGTTTCATCCATCTTTCTGTAGAAGAGCTCGATCGCAGAGCCTATAGGATTCCAGACATTCTCATCTATCCGGGTGAAAGCTTTCTGAGCGTACTCCTTTGTGATGAGGTCAAAAAGCACATCCTTTGCCAAATCCACCTTGTTTGGATTATGGACAGATGTGCACATGAATCGCTCATAGTAAGCTCTTTTTTTCTCAGGAATTCTTCCGATGTCAGGGACCAGGGGGCGCACGAGGAGCCTCTGCCAGACAACTCCATAATGGGAGTAGATAGAGAGGGGGACAAAGCTGCGAATCGCCTGCTCTATAAGCTTCCATCCCTTCGCCAAATCGTCGGCATGCTCATCTCCAGCATAATTTAGGGCAATATCAAACACAGCTTTATCGATATCCAGCGACGAGTCAAGCTGGAAGCACCGGAAGATCTCCTGATTAACGGCAAAGGGAACCTTATCGGGGGGATGAATTCCTCCGATATGGGCTAAGTTAGGGATTCCAAGTCTCGATGCTGCTTGCAGCTTCTCGCAGGTCAGCCAAGGGAAGGGGATTCCTAGGAGAGGTTCATGATTGGTATGGGACCCGAAGGAATGATAGAAATAACTCCGGCTGTTTCTCGATCCGAGCTCTTCCATCGGCTCTTTTTCTTTTTCGTGTAGCGAGTTGTGAAGGGCAGATCCCAGAACTTTGAGATCTCGATATTGTGGATGGGGATAGTTGGATTCCCAACCCTTGACCAGTAATGAACTCACTTCTACATCGATTCGATCTTCGAGCTGCGGCCAGAGATAGGAATTTTCTCCATAAAAAGATTCCAAACGTGTGATCACACGAAAGTCAGGATTTATGCGGGATCCAGCGTCACGGAGAAGCCTGAAAAATTGAATGATATTCGATGCTGCAGCTTTAGCAATTTCCTCGTCGTCTTTCCACTCTCGAATCAGATAGGCACCTCCATTTCTCCCCACATAAAGCGACTTGGTATGTTCAAAACCAGCGCCGCTGTCATTGCTCCAGATTGCCAGAAAGCCCAATTCTGGAACCTCGGTCATCAGATTTGTCAAAAGCTCTGCGTAATGCTTCTGGACAAGAGGATGAACGATAGAAAGATTGTAACGAGGCTTAAAACTTCGAAAGGGATGATCTACCCTCGCTCCTCGGAGTGTAGGGTATTTTTCAAACAAAGATTCTGGGACCGAGCGGGGCTCGAAACAGAGAAGACCGGGTACAAGACCAAATTTCAAAGCTAGCCGAGAATTCTCTTTAAGCTGCTCGAGATTCGCCCAGAGGTACTCCTGAGGGAAGATTCCCCTGTTCAATCGGCTGGACGCAAACTGGTCGAGGGCGGGACAGTAAGTGTAAAAATCTGGATAGAACTCCCCCTTAACCCCTTTTTCATAAGGAGAAGGAAAGGCGAGTGCATTAACCTCTACATGGGAGAATCCAAGGCGGGCGTATTCCCGTATGTATCTCTCGCGGTCCAGACCCCGTAAGAGACGGGCATATTGAGTGAGGAAAAGATCAAATGTCGATTTTTCGACAGAAAAACTGATCGGCCGGACCCATGGCTGTAAATCGGATTGATCCCGATCAGCCAGGTTTTCAACAAGGAAGGAGAAGGCAGTGTACAGATAATAAGGTTTCGAACTTAAAAGCCAAAGGCATTGATTTTCATCTACATTGATCAGTACCCAATCTCCTCCAGAAGGTATTTCGATCTTCGGGAGAGGCAATCGTTCTCCAATTTGTCTCGTAACTACAGCCACAACCATCACACCCTTCTCTGATTTGAACTCTGAGCTGTCCACCCTCTTATAATCAGCTGCAAGACCATTCCGCCTTCCCATTTCCTCGGCAACTGTTACCTCAACCGGATATCCTGTTTCCGGTATCCTCACCTGTGTCACTTGCTGCAAAATTTCACAGACCTTCATTCTCTCCTCCTTTCCACGATTCGTTCCTTCCCACTCGGCTAATCCCGAACTTTAAGTCCTGAAATGATTCCTAAGGCGTCAGAAATCCATAAATCCTCGTTCACGCAGAGCAAGATAAGCGGCACCAAACACGCCGGCTGAATCTCCCAATCGCGCCTTGATAATAGGAATGTTCTTTCTCGGAACGCCAAAAAAACATCTCTCCATATGCGGCGGGACTTTCTCATACCACAACGGGATATTCGAAACCCCACCCCCCAGAATGATGGCTTCTAAATCAAGCGCATTGATGGTGTTGGCGAAAAAGACGCCCATAATCCTGCAACTCTCATCAAAAAACTGATGGGCCTGAGAATCTCCGTTCTTATAGAGGCGATAGATTTCTTCAAGATCCAGTCTTTTCCCGGTTAGCTCATGATATCTACGACTGTGACTGGGTCCAGAAAGATAAGCTTCAACGCATCCTTTCGATCCACACTCACAGGATCTCCCATTCAAATCGATGGAGGTGTGGCCGATCTCCCCTGCCCCACCTTTAGACCCTCTATACAGTTTATTGTTCAGAATCAAACCACATCCAACGCCCGTGCCAAGGATTACCGCCATGACATACCGGTATCTTCCATCGCAACTGGCAAAAAACTCGGCCAATGCAAGACAATTGGCATCATTTTCTACGATAAGGGGGACATTTAACCGCCCCCTTAGCCGCTGGATGAGACCAGGAGCTTCATACACAGGAGTGTGAGGCGCACCATACAGGCGGTCTTCTGAGGGGACATACGTTCCTGGCGTCCCCATCCCCACAGCTGCATAAGATCTTCCCCCACAGACTTTTTCGATAACAGCTTCGATATTCTGGATTACACGATCGTGGCCTCTGGATGCTTCGGAGAAAATCCTATGACGGGCTAAAAGATTCCTTTCAGAATCCAGAAGACAGGCTTCCACTTTGGTTCCTCCAAGATCAATCCCGACGACACATTCTTTCACCATCAAGCTTTCCTTCCTGTCTGACTCAGGGAATTCCACGTCTCGAAAACCGTGAAAATGTTCTCTGGTTTTGCCTCCAGTCCGAATTCGCATTGAGCAATGATACCGCCATCTGCATATAAGTGGAGCCACACTTCGTGCACCGCCTGTCGGATTTCTAGATAAGTGCCATGGGGAAGGAGGGTTTGTCTATCGATCTCTCCCCAGAAGGTGATTTTCCCACGAAAGCGCTCGCCGAGTTCCTTCACTCCCATACAAAATATTTGAGCATTGATGGCATCCACACCTACCTCAATCAGGTCTTGAATGATTTCTGTGATGTACCCATCTGAATGCATGAAGACGTACTTTCCATAGTGTCGGGCGATCTCTGCATATTCTCTGTACATGGGGAGAAATATACTACGGAATATCTCGGGTGAGGCAATCAAGCCCTTCTGGGTCCCCCAATCATCCATCAAGGCAATGGCATCCACGTCTGTCTGAGCCCAGAGTTCCACTTCTTTGACATAGTGTTGATGAATCTTATCCAGAAGCTCGAAGAGTTCGTGAGGCTGTTCTAAGAGATCGATCAGGGCCTGCTCCATAGTCCGGATGAACTGGAATCTCTCGAATGGCCGCACCACCGATCCCATAAGAACAAACTGTCCGGTTTCCTTACAAAAGGCATTTACGGATTCCCTGTCGAGACTGAGAGTGGCATCAGGAGGTCTGAATCGATGCAGGTCCTTCCAGTCTTTCACCAGAGGCGTCTGGACAATACCGATGACACCGTCAAGAGGATTGGTAAAGAGGCATCCCCATTCATCGAGGTACGTACCTTTCCGACATCTTCCTCCCCACGTTTCCAGAGATTTGAAATAAACAGTCGGGGCCATGATCATATCATCGGGAAAAATTTCGTGAAGGCTCTGAACCTCGGCTGGATAGTTTTCTTCAGCCCAGGGAAGTATGCTTTTGTGACGGGGAATTCTCTCCGGTGAGTCGAAGTTCAAGGTTTTTTCGACGAGTCGGCGTGAATCCATATTATTCCATTTCTTTATCAACTGTAGCCTGTACGATGGGTGGTTCTCCGCCTGGGAAATGCCGGTAATTTTCAAGGTTGACTCGTTTACCGGCACAGGCCCATGAAAGCTTAGCTTCGCTCGGCAGAATTCCTTTTACATAACAATCATACAGTTCTCGATCGAGCCCTTTGCCAAACCATCTTCTTTCATCGGCATCGCGATGGATCAGCGATTCTGGCAGTGTCCTGATCTCCGGCGCTGATTCCTGCATCCCATTCATGCACAGTGTCTGAGCCAGGGCAGCTTCAGGTCCACACAAGATTGGCTTTGGATCTCGCACAGCAGCCACAGCTTCAAAAAGCTTGTAAAGAGGGTGCTCTGATTCAGGATCTCCATAGAGGCTTTCATTGCCCTTCCGATCCCGAGCAACAATCACATCGATCGTCTCTCCATACGTCACTGTAGCTTCTTCGAACTCTAAGGAAAACATCGGGCCTCTGCTTGCGGAAACTGCATGAGAGGCATAATAAAGCAGCTCCATGCCCTCCTTCGTATGAGCCCGGCAGGCCACAGTATCATAATTTTCGATCGGATACACTCTGTAAAGTTCAGCTTTTACCTCAAGAGGCATTGCACTCCTGTCTGGACGCTCACCCAGAATGTAGAAAAGATTATGGAGGAAATGCGCCATCGCATTGTTTGCCGGACTGTCTAGGACCCATTTGTCCTTGACTTTTATTCTTCCGGCCCAATCATTCCGCTGATAGTAAGCCTCGTGTCTCGGCCAAAAACAGAGCGTTCTGAGACGAATGGGCTTGCCAAACCTTCCGCTGAGGACGTCCTCCTTGAGAGCTTGAATAGCTTTGGAGTAGGACCACTGATAACCAATCATCACCCACCGGGAAGAGATGTCCTTCGTTCGAATCAAATGCTGCGCTTCCTGTATTGTTGCTCCTATAGGCTTTTCACATATCACATAACTTCCGTTTTCAAGTGCTTCGCAAGCTTGAGGCACATGATGGTGAATTGGAGAGCAGATCACCACAAGATCGGCAGACCGTCCAGATTCATAGAATGTTTGAAGATGTGCAAGAAGCGGAATGCTCCGTTGTTTCAAATCAAGACTAATCTCTGAATCTTTTAGATAGGGGTCAATGACTGCAGAAATTTGTGTTTCCTTGGGGGAAAATTCATTATACAGGGCTTGAAGATAAGACTGTCCCATTCCTCCGACTCCGACCAGAACCAAAGAAACAGGTCTCTTCATTCCGCTCTTTTTCTCAGTATTCATTTCTACAAATCAGAAGAGCAAGATATTGTCCTTTACTATCCTCGTCCTGATTTAAATAACAATCCTTGTTTTCCGAGCTTCCTCTCCATCAGGTCGACCTCAAACACTTCCTTTGTTTCCAGATCTACAGCCAGTGATTTCAGTTCAAAGCTGTCGAGGGAAACATCAAAATCCAGGGATAAACTCGAGATCGAGACGCGAGTCTCCCTTTTTTTGCCGGAAGGTTCAAACAGCCGAAGTATGAGCCATTTTTTCTGCTCACTCAATTTCACTGCTGTGGCCTGAATCACTCTGTCGCTCAAAACAAGAGCTGGGATTGTCTCCTTCCCCCCGCCAGATGGAAAACAACAAAGGGCAAGAGGCATTTCGTTCTTGGCGGAAGATTCTCGATCGACGACATCTAGGCGCTCAGAGGCTTTACCTCCGTTTATCCAGAAGCGAAAAACTCGCTCCCCCTGGTCCATACGAGGAATGAATCGATCTTGGAAATCAAGAGACCAAGATTTTCCCGTGTCCGCAGCATAGGCCGGGGAGCGAAGGAGAGAAAGGCGTATTTCCCCATTCTTGAAGTCAAATCCGTAAGTCCTGTCGTTGATAACGGTCAAAGCGTGCCTCTTATCCGAGGAAATCACTCCTGTCCACTTTTGGGCCACCAATTCGTCATTCGTTCTTTTGAAATCCTCGACACCATAGGCAACCTGCCCCTTACAAGAACCATCACGAAACTTTGTCGGAATGGCCAATTTCAACATCCGGTCCTTTTCGTTCCAAAACACTCGGACTTCGACTTCGAATTCACTCCCTCTCTTTGGGAATTTGTACCTTTGACATATAAAGGATTGATTATAAATGAATAAGGCCTCTACCACTGTCCGGACAGGTCCATCTTCGATGACCCGCACAGGCACAAGTCTGGGGACCGAAACTCCCGCGAATCGAGCACTTTCTCCCTCTGTCATCAGGGAGAATTTACCTTCATAGTCTCTAAAAGATCTCACCTTCATTCCCCAGGAATCAGGATAGTCCTCTAAAACCAACGTCTGAAACGCCCGGGCCTGGAGAATATCCACTCCCTTCACTCTGTAGTATTCTATCAATCCTGTTGTCGTTCGAATGGCAATCTCAGCATTGCTCGAACGCAGCACCAACAAGGGTTTTTCTCGTCTTGGCAAATCTGATTTGCCGGTCATTTTTTTTAATCGGCAAATAAAACGGTTCATCTGTGATGGATTCAAATTGGCCTCGAACACCACCCTTTTTCTCCACTCTACAGAAAGAGTACTTTTTTCCTTCTCGAACTGGGAAGGAACTTTCCGTCCCTGACTGTTCCTCACCTCGGGGGCCCATATGAATTTGGGATCAAAAAACGGCTCATGGGGCTGGAACTCACAGATAACGGTCTGTTTTACGGGATATGGATGGGGATTGTACACAAAAATCGGATATTCTCCCTCCGATGCAATCGGCTGGTCCGCAAGTAAGAAAAAAAAGATCTTTGTTTGCAGCCGGGAAAGAATGTCCAAGCCATGACTCAATCTTTGCTGGGCATAGTCTTCCACTTCTGGAATGGCAGAGCCAGGCAGGATATCGTGGAACTCACAGAAAAGGAGATCTTCCAAAGCCTCTTTGAGTTCGGCTCGTGGATAGGAAAGCAGACCCTGCAGAGTCGCATGCACGGCCATTTTCTCTGTCATATAGAACATATTTTCCAGAGTGCGGTGTTTTTTCTTCACTGCAGCCATAGAAGTGTAACAGCCCACAGCCCAAGGATTGAGGTCCTCTTTATGCCGCGGCAGAGTATTTTGGATTTTATTCAGTTCCGCAAAATAATCCTCCGGAATGCCGTGACGAATACTCCAGCCTTCTTTGCTGTTCATCAATCTTCGCAACTGCCTGAGATCCTCTCGGGAAGGACCTCCTCCATGATTTCCGATGCCCCAGAGCAGAATTCCTATCGACCGCTCAGGATTATCCGCCATCCACTTTTTGACTCTCAGTGCTGCTTGACCCTTTTGGGAGTTATAGTGCTCGCTGGCCCTGTGAGCGAGAATTTTGCAACCATCGTACCCCTGCCATATAAAATCATTCGAAGGGAGAGAGAGCCACTCTTGGTCAGGGCGGCAGAAGAGATAGGATGTGTAGCCGGACTTCTTCAGAATCTGTACCAGCCCCCGTGTGTGGCCAAAAGGATCAAAATTGATGGCGGTCTCAGGCTCCACTCCGAATTTTTTTTTAAAATAAATCTTTCCTGATAAGATTTGCCGGATAAAAGACTCTCCCGCGGGCATATTACAATCCGGCTGCACATACCATCCTCCCATGATGTACCATTTTTTCTTCTTGACCAGCTCCTGGATCTTTACAAACAGCTCTGGTTCATACTCCTCAATCCACTGGTAGAGGAGGGCTTCATTGTGGCAGAAGACAAATTCATCAAATTCTTCACACAGCTGGGCAGCTGTACGAAAGGTGGACAGCGCTTCTGCCGCTCCTTCTTCCCATTTCCATAGCCACACGGGATCCAAATGTGCGTTGCAGATTAAAAACAGACGTTTTTCTTTCATGGAACCCTCCTTAATTTTTGCTCCGCCCATGTTTGTGTGGATTCATTATAATAAGGATTTCAAGAAATGCAAATACTAAATGCCCTCTGGAAGTCTCCGAATATCTGTGGCTGACTCCTCGCTCACAGCCGATCGTTCATGGAACTAAAGATCTCTCATCACAGTCTCTCTTTCGCCAGCCGATCAGGGTCCATGATCAAGAGTCCGAAAAGTCCTCTTGGATTTAAGGTTTGAAGGCTCTGCTCCTGTATCTTTTCATCAATGCCACAAGCCATCGGTGAAGCGGATAGATGGGTTGAAACTTTTCGAAGCAGTAGGTCACGAATTTTTTGGAATAGAACTCTTCAGGAATAGACGCCTCATACCCGACATGCAGACCCTTATGGAGGAGAAGCTCGGCATTGGGATGGGAAGGATCATAGCCTGAAGGAACACGCTTGTAATGCTTGCCTCCGAACTTATAATCCTTTTTCTTTGAAATCCGAGCTACAATTTCTCCCAGTTCCTTGCCATACTTGGGGTGCACGACTGAGTTTCTGTAAGCGTCGAACAGATATTTAGGAATCATATAGATCCCCACTCCCAAGAGGATGATGGGAGGCTCTAGATGGAAATAAAATCCAGGACACTCCATACGGGAGGGACTCCCCTCCCAGAAAAAAATCCCCAGGTTGGTCTTGTATGGAGATTTATCCGGGCTGAAACGGGTGTCTCTATTGATCCGGAAAAGGGATTTGTTGACTTTAGGGATAGCAATGATGTCCGGAGAAAGCGTTCGCAGCCTCTCTCCCATTGCCACAACAAAGGCCTTCGCAGGGTTCATGACAAAGGCTTCATAGTCTTTCCTGTGAGCATCAAACCATTTCGTGCTGTTGTTTCTCTTCAGCCCGCTGAAAAAATTGACAGTCTCTTTGGAAAATCCTTGAAATTCAAGATGCTCTGGCATGACTCGTTCCTCCTCGATTGAAGAATTGAATATAGCTTTTTAGTCTCTTTCATATCGAATGACAGGCCAGCAACTCTTTGGAAGATAATTTTACTTAATCCTGCAATCAGCCTCTCTGCATCTTCACGATTTTCGATACCTCGGGTCAAGACCACGAGGACATAAGGCCTGCGCCCCTCAGGAAACACGATGGCCGCATCATGATCGATCCGGGTGATGGATCCGGTCTTGTTAGCCAATCTGATCCCGTCTGGAATTCCTGCAGGAATCTTGGCCCGAAACTTTTGCTGGGAGAGGATTTCGATCATCTCCTCACAGTCTTCCTCTGAACATGCCGAACCTTCTACTATGGACAGCATCACCTGCATCATACTCAAAGCATCGGTTTGATTGTTCAAACCCTTTTCATACGCTTTGATATCTTCCACCCCACGCAGGACCCGCATGTTATATACACCCAATTCCTCGAGGGACCTCATGACATTTTGTGCATCGACAAGCTCTATCAGTATATTCGTCGCCAGATTACTGCTCATGGTTATCATTCGATGCACGAGTTCCCGAATGGATAATTCCTTTTCGATATACTGATAGATATCGTCATCAGAATCATCGGTGACCGTGAGAGAGTATAGACTTCCATCCACAATACTTTTAAATTCATTTTTGACCAGAATTTTCTCATCTAGCTGAAACTGTCCCTGCTCCGCACGTCTGAAAACTTCTATCATCACCGGAACCTTCATCAGACTTGCCGCATGCATCATCACGTCTGCATGAATCAACAAACTTTCTCCAGATTCCAAATCCTTGAACGCCAGTCCCACTTCTTCTCCTGACCCTTTGATCTCGCTCTCAAGCCTCTTTCTTAAGTCTTGGATGTCCAAAATCATTCCGTCGCTTGAGATCGATGAAGCCTCAGGCAAAAGCATGCATCCGAAACACAGCAGAGCCGAGATAAAAACCCCAATGGATAGCTCTTTGTTCACCATTTTGTTCACCTTTTTAGCGTTGGACTCGTCCGGATGTTTCACCCGAGGCCAGCCGCTCTACCTCCTCGACGCCAGCGATGTTGAAGTCTCCCCAAATGGAGTGTTTCAGAGAGGCAGCAGCCACACCGAATGCCAATGCATCGGAATTGCTCTTTCCTTTTATCAGGCTGTATATGAGACCAGCAGCAAAGGCATCTCCTGTCCCCACACGGTCTAGAATCCATACATGATACTTCGGACCTTTGACGAATTCTTTCCCGTCATACAGACAGGCTGACCAATAATTCTCCGAAGCAGAGACGCTCTCTCGAAGGGTGATTACGACTTTTTCTAAATCAAATTTATCATAAAGGATCTTCGTGAGCTCTTTATAGCCCTCGATGTTGAGCTTACCGGATGTTATATCGGACCCAGTCGGACGGATGCCAAAAACTCTGATGGGGTCCTCTTCATTTCCGATCAAAATATCCACGTAGGGCATCAGGTCTGTTATGACTTCTTGAGCCTTTTCCTCGCTCCAGAGCTTTTTCCGATAGTTCAGATCCAGGCTGACTGTAATTCCTCTTTTCTTAGCCTGTTCGAGTCCCTCTCGAAGCGTGACCTGCAGAGAATCACTCAATGCGGGCGTAATTCCTGTCCAGTGAAACCATCGTGTATCTGCAAAAACCTGTCCCCAATCCAAATCCCCTGGCTCCAATTCAGAGAAAGCCGAACGAGCCCTATCATAGATGACTCTGGATGGTCTTGGGCCATGGCCGTGTTCCAAATAATACACTCCCATGCGCTTTCCTTTGCGAACCATCAAATGTGTATCGACCCCGAACCTTCTTAATGTGCTGCACGCATTGTCTCCCAGGGCGTTGTCCGGAAAAGCACTCACAAAACAGGCATTCATTCCATACTGTGCGAGTGAAACCGCCACATTGGCTTCGGCTCCCCCGAAATGGACATCAAAATTCTGCGCCTGCTGCAGGCGCATCCCCAAAGGCGGAGACAAACGGATCATCAACTCTCCAAAAGTCACGATCTTTGGAACCTTCCTACCCGCCACGATCGTCTTCTCAGAGCGAATCCTCTTTTTGGCAGGTTTCGGCTTGAGCGCATCCTTCCAGCGCTCGATCTCCCTTACCATTTCGCCGGGCTTATCGATATGTTTTGTCAGAGCTGAGGCACAAAAAATCCCCTGTGGATCCTTCTGGATGGAATGGTTGAGCGTTTCCAGCGTAATCCCGCCTGTGTAGATAACTGTCAGGTCCTTGTAAGGTCCCTTCCAAGCTTCCACCAAATCTATGTTCGATACTTTGCCTGAAAAAGCCGGGAAAAGCTTATACACCCATTGATACGGGTGGTTGAGCCGAAGCTCCTCCAAAGTGCAGTTGTAAGCTTCAGCCTTTTGGGTAAGTTGTTTACCTACATCAGACAATCCTCCGGGGACACACATGATGTCCTTCTTCGCACAGACATCTACGACCTGGGGGATGTAATCGGCAGACACCACTCCGGCAACACCAGCCTCTATCGCCTGTTCGGCCTGCTGCCCTGTCATCACAGTGCCGGCCAAGAAGAGGGCATCCGGGTGTCTTTCCATAATAGTCTTTATTCCATTGAGTGCATGCTCTGAACGAAAGGCGATCTCGAGGATGACACCATTTGCTTCGCATATTTCATATGCCCGAATACACTCCTCTGTGCTTTTCGGACTGAGAAGAGCCACCAACCGATTTTTTTTCAGCCTTCCTAAGATCTCTTCCGACTTTTTCATCCCCTGACTCCTTTCTGTGTCATCATCAATGCATAACAATCCTGGATGGCCCATCTCATAGATGATTTATATTCATACCGCCACTGATCTCCACCACGAGTCCAGTCGAATAAGCAAAATCTCCTCGCGTCAAGGACGCCACTGCCCTAGCTACATCTTCTGGAAAGCCCCATCGCTTCTGCGGGATCAAACCTTCGGCAATGAGTTTGTCATATTTTTCCCTAACAGGAGTGGTCATGTCGGTTTGAATGATTCCTGGACGGACTTCGTACACATTGATTCCGTATTCAGCCAGCCGATCTGCAAATATTTTTGCTGTCATGCTCAAAGCAGCCTTCGAAATGCAATATTCTGCGCGCGATGGAGAAGAGACATAAGCCGATATGGAGGAGATAAAGACTATGCAAGATTTCCTCTCTGTATCTTTCTCAGCCTGTTTGATCATGTGGCTGGCAATCTTCTGGGTCAGGAAAAAAGCCCCTCTCGTATTGATGGAAAGCACTCGATCATAACTTTCAGGAGTCGTCTCCAGAATATCTAACCTCTCCTCCGGGGCCACCCCTGCATTGTTCACCAGCACATCGATTCTTCCGAATCTATCGAGTGCCTGCTTGATGATCTCATCATGAGCTTCCAGGTCGGAGACATCACCTTGAATCGGAAGAAATTCTCTCCTTAATTTTTCTAAGCGCTCTTTGACTTCTAAAAGCCCCTTTTTTTTACTTTCAGAACCGAAGAGGATATCTACTCCCGCGATATCGAATCCATTTTTTGCTAATTCCAAGACTATGCTGCAGCCAATACCTCTAGCCGCACCAGTGACCAAAGCTGTCTTTTTGTTTATCACTTTTCCCTCTCCGGATAAGACACTGATTGTATCATTCTACACATGGTATCCGCATTTTATCAAAAAAAGAAAAATTTCTCACCGCAAAGATATCGAATCCAAGGAATGAATCAAAGCCTACCAAATATTTGAATTGACACATAAAAATAAAATTGGTATTAAACTTTGAGGGAAAAATCCCAAAAAATGAATTAAAAACGAGGAAAAAAAATGTTTAGAATTCTAAAATCCCGCATTTTATTTTTCTGTTCGCTATTCTTTCTTATTTATTGCGTCTCAGATGGGTTGGCAGGAGGCGATGAAAAAGCCTCAAACAAGGCTGTTTCTGTGAAAATCATCAAGAGCGCTATTGCACATGAAGTGTCTGGAGAAAAAGCCAGCAAAGGCCGAATCTTCCTCACTTTGGAGACCGAATGGGAAAACATCCATCCCAAACAAAAAGTCGAAAAAGACAAATTGGAAGGAAAAACAGACAGGACTATGGGAGTGTCCACCTTGGCGGGGAAGAAAAAAAAGGAGACAGAATATGTAGAAGCTGACGTGGCCTATATGGTCGAAAAGCTTTTTGATCACGCTTACCTTGTCGCCGACGGACTAGCCTATCCGATTCATGAAATCACGGAGGATGTCCCTGAAGGCGTAGGGCTGAGAGAGCCATTTACGATTGCCAAACATGGAGAAAAACGGAAAGCCGTGTTTGTTTATTCAATCCCAGAGAGTGCAGAAAATCTCGGATTTCAATTTTTCGATTACCAATACGGACATGTCCTCCTCCCTATTCAAGGAGATCTGAAAGAGGCTCGGGGTTCTGGAAAGCCTTCAGGAAAAGTTCTTGGCCAGATTCAAACCAAGATGGTTGAAATCGCAACTCATTCTGTTGATTTTCAAAACACATATGCTGGGGACGAGGCGCCTGAAAATTGGAAGTATGCTGTTGTTCAACTCAGCGGAAAAAGCCTTTCAGGCAAAAATGTCAAGGATATTGTCCAGATCGAACCGACCGAATACACCTGGATGACCACTGACGGTGGTTATTTGTATTATGCCTCAGGTGGTACAACGACTGAAGAGGGTATGATCCGCTTCACACCCGAGATCTTCCAGCACCAGGAACTGGCCTTTCTTGTTCCTTCATCCGATCAGGTGACTCAATTGGGCATTCGTCTGAGAAACGATGTATTCCAGCTCAATTTGACCGAGACCAAGCCAAAGGAAAAACCCAATGCGATGGCTACCCATCGCGATGGAGACGTCATGGAAGTCATGGTATTCGGAATGCGAGAAGAAAATGGAAAAATCATCATGGATCTAGGAATCCAGTCCCTTGCAAAAAGCGGAATTGAAATCCAAAGAGATGCCCAATTTATGCTCGTCGTTAATGATAATAAAATTTCTCTGGATTATACCTTAACAGATGAACTTCTTCATCGCCCCCCTGCCCCATTCATCATCCCTCCTAAAACTTTTGTCCGCTTCGAGCTGGCCTTTGAAACCGAAGGCGCTCCCGCCTCTCTTTATTACCGAGGATACAGAAGTGAAAACTACTTCAAGCTTTCTAAATAAAACATTTGGAATAACATTCGGAGCATAAAAAGGAGGAATAAATGCAAAATTTCGTCTCAAAAAAACTCTGCTGGTTCATGATATTCATTCTGATCTTCATGTGGAGTGGGATTTTCGAATATAAAGCATTCGCCCAACAAAGAACTGAACCGAGCACAGAAGAACTCAAAAAGGTAACCGATAAATTAGAACGACTTTTTGATGCTCTTGAGGCAGCTCTTGAGGAATTACCACGAGACACATTCGATCCGAATGCAATTATACAAAAAGTTGGAAATGATCCGATTAAGCTCTTCGAATGGGTCCGCGATAATACATACTTCGTGCCGTATCATGGTGTACTCCGAGGTTCAACTGGTGTATTGATGGATGGACTCGGGAACAGCTTGGATCGGGCTCTTCTTCTTCATGTATTACTCCATATAGCTGGGAAAGAGGTAAGGCTGGCTTGCGGAACTCTAACCGAAGAACAAACCCAAGAAATGTTATTTGAAACTCAGATCAAACCTGTACGTAGTCAACATGAGAAAAATAAATTTTTTTATAAGGATGTTGATTATCTAGTCGAAAAATATTCTAAGAAATATGATCTTGATAAGACACAACTACGTAAAATCATTGAGGATGTGTACCTAAATCAAAAAAACACGGTTGAGAATATCAGCAAAAGAGTAGAGGAACAGACACCCATCATCGCAGCTTCAATTTATAAGTTCCGAGAAAAAGGAACTCCAGAGAACAAGAAAGCCAATTATAAGGCACTCAAAAACCATTGGTGGGTACAATGGAAAAAAGACAGCTTTTGGCAAGATTTAGATCCGACTCTTCCTACAGCAAAGCCTGGTCAAACTTTAACTAAGATTCAAGAGACATGTGATCCCGATAGAATTGAACAGGATCTTCTGCATTTAGTGGATATCCGGGTTATTGTCGAACGGTTGGAAGAAGGTAAGTTTAAGGAGGAAGTTGTATTTGAGCATACTCTAAGACCATCGGAGCTGTTCGGTAAGCAGATCGTACTACAACATTGTCCGCTTAATTGGCCAAACGATTTAAATTTCTTCAAAGAAGACAATCCACTCCAAAGTCTACAGATGGCAGTAATAAAACAAGTGGAATGGATTCCAATCCTAACAGTGGGATCTGAGAAATTTTCAAAATTCAGTTTCACAGATTCTGGCATGATAAATGAATCCCCAGGCCCAAAATCAGGCCGTACTGGAGTGAGAGGCATTACAAGAGGAATTTTGGGTCCCTTAAGTGGTGGAGAAAAAAAGAGTAAAGAATCACAATTGACCGCTGAGTGGATCGAATATGCACTTAATGTTCCAGGAAATCAGATTCAAACAATTCGGCGTGATGTTTTCGACTTGATTGGACCAGGAGCTCGTATGAAAGGAGAAGTTCCAAAACTGGAAATCACCGAATCAATGCGGCTAAAAAGGAGCCTGTCTATCCTGAGAGAGACAGAAATCCTGACTCAAGTTTGTCATTTATCACAAGACTTTGTGACGTATTTGAAAGTTAAAAATTTGCTTTCAAATCGAGAGATCTTTCTGAACATATTGAGCGAAGGCGATTTCAGCTTATGTAATTGCAATACCCTTGTTAATCAAGCGAATAAAATCACACCACTTCCAGGTCCAGAATATGATCTAGCATTCGTACGGGGGGAGATAAACCAAAAAAACACCGAGATATACTTAGATAGTCCAAACATTATTGCTTATTACAAAGGTATTTCGTATAGCAAAACGGATGGATTAATGGGATATCATGGTTTCGACATAGTAAATAATAAAGTCGCTACGAGACTTCACGCGGATGCCGATTCATTTAAGGCCCAAATCAAGCAGGGAGTACTTGATACTAACGCTGAAGCATTACTTCTAAATGGGTTTGCTAAGACAGTAAAGAATACAGGCGAAATCTTCGCTAGAGCAAATGAGCTGGGAATAGAATGGATAGCTATTCATGACCTCAATGATCCAATTCTGGATCGCCTAAAACTCTCGGATGATGTTTGTGCTCATATAAACCATGATTTGTCGGGAGGGTACATAGTACTTGTTCCCCAAAAAACAATCTCAATAAGAGGAAAAGAGCATATCGGATGGTGGAGAATAAATCCCAGAACTGGACATACCCTTGGAATTGGAGAAAACCATACAGGACAAGCTATGACTGATTGGATGATACTGACCATAAACGCAGTTGTTACAATATGGTGTGTCATCGGAGCTTATAATTCCGACTCGAGTATTATTGCGTATGCAAGTTGCGCAATTGGATTTATCTTTGGGATGGTCGGAGGAGCAGCAGGGACTCTACCAACAGGATCGACGGATCCAATGGCGCTGTTTTTTTTAATTTTTTTAGCAGCTATGTTTTCAGGTGCAGGCAGCTCTGGCCTTCTGTAGATCAGAGTCAGATGAATAACTTTATGGCGATCATGATCCTACCATTGAAAATCCCTGTAAAAAAAGGAGCTCTATAAAGATAGGCTTAACCGAAAAAATTCTAAAATTTTATGAAACTAAAATTTTGAGGAATCTTTGGTTGCAAAGATGAATTTATTAGGTGTCGAACGAAACTCAAAACAGTACTAAAAGCTTTCGCCAAATCCAAGGAGGGCGTTTATCCCGATGAAAGGGACTCTAAGGAATTGTTTTCCTCTCTTGAACAGACATTACAGATATAATGCGCAGTCGCATATGATAAAACAAAGATCATCGGGAAGGAATTTGTATGAGGATAGCCAATTAGAGTGATGGAAGATGCATACACACTCCAGGTGTTGTTGGACCCAAAGCCTCTAAAGCAGAGTGTGACCATCAAGCCCAACCAAACATTGACCTTGTTTCTTAAAAAAGAGCAAGGCAAATGGATCATCAAAAGATAAGATCTTGATAGTAACAAGGAGGTTTGAGCATGAATAGCATTTATAGATCAAGAAACAGAAAAATCATTTCCTCAAGTCTAACATTTTTTCTGATGATCCTCATCATGCTCCCATCCCTGGCTCAATCACAGACCGAATCAGAGCCGAATAACAGACGCGAAGAAGCAAATGAAATCCGATTAGGCGAAAGTATGGAAGGATTTTTCCAAACAAAAAATGACTATGACTGGTACAAGCTCGTTATTAGTGAATCAGGAAAAAACATCATCCGGATCGACCTCTCAGGTGTGCCCGGCGTTGATTTACTCCTTGCCATCCATGACGTAAAGGGGAATCAACTGAAGTCTTCCAACTTCACTGGAAAAGGAGAGCCAGAGGAAATAATCAACCTTGGTGTCACAGAAGGCATCTATTTTATCAATGCTTTTGGGTATGATGCGAATGACAAAGATAAATACGCGCTCAGCGTCCAACTCATCGGTCCTTGGGAGAAAGGACAAGAATTTGAACCTAATGACCGGCGTGAGCAGGCAAACGAAATCCATCTGGAAGAAAGTGTTGAAGGATTCTTCCATGGCAAAGGTGACAGGGATTGGTATCAGCTAATCGTGAAAAGGCCTGGCAAGAGCATCATCCGGATCGACCTTTCTGCCGTGCCTGAAGTCAACGTAAGGATATCCGTCTACGATGAAAAAGGGAATCAGCTGAAGTCATCCGATTTCACCCGAAAAGGAGAGCCAGAGGAAATAGTCAACCTTGGTGTCACAGAAGGCATCTACTACATTCATGCCAATGGGGATGAGGCAAATGACAAAGATAAATACACGCTCAGTACTAAACTGATTGCCGCCTGGGAGGAAGGCCAAGAGTTCGAACCCAATGACCGTTATCAGCAGGCGAACGAAATCCGCCTGGGCGAGAGCATCACAGGCCTTTTCCAAGTCAAGAATGATCCTGATTGGTACAAGCTCGCTGTGGATCAGCCCGGAAAGAACATTATTCGAGTCGAACTCAGCGGTGTATCTGGTGTCAATTCATACCTTTACATCCATGACTCAAAAGGATACCGCATCAAGAGTTCGGATATGACAAGAGAAGGAGAACCCGAAGAAATCATCAACTTCGGCGTAGCAGAAGACATCTACTACATCAGTGTTAATGGGAGCGATAAGAATGAGACCGAGACATACAAACTCAACACGAAGCTGGTCGGTCCGTGGCAGGAAGGCCAAGAATTTGAGACCAATGATGAACGGAGATGGGCAAATGAAATTCAACTTGATTCATTGATCGAGGGGCATATCCAGCCCAAAGACGATCGCGACTATTATCTCATAACCATCCCCGAGCCTGGAATGGATATATTTGTTGTGGAGCTTTCTTCATCCGCGCAGGCAAACCTACACTTGGAATTGCAGGATTCTGAAGGCAAGCGGATTAAAAATTCGGATTTGGGCGGAAAGGGTGTAAAAGAAATGATCGTAAAAATGAAATTTTCGCCCGGACAGTATTATATTTATGCGGGGAGTTCGGAAGTCATCGCGGATACAACATACACATTGCGAGCCGGAAAGCCGACTGTCGCTCCTGCCACTCCTGAGGAAGTCCAAAAAGCTTTGGAAAAGGCGTTGGACTACCTGGCGAGCAAACAAACCGATGCCGGAGATCTTCACGGCCGTTACACTAAAAATGCAGGCACAACCGGGCTCGCTTTAATGGCCTTTATCGGGGCTGAGTGTGTGACCAAGGAATACACGGAAAACATCACTAAAGCTATTAAATTTCTTAAAAGCCTATATCACCTCACATCAGACTACACGGCTGGAACGAGGGACGCCGCATTTTATGGAGGGCTCATCGGCAAAAGTAATCCGATGTACGAGCATGCGATCGCGACTCTTGCCTTGATTGAAGCATTGGTTGAGATGAATGATGCCAATCTAGAGCCGATCATCGAGGATGCGCTTGCACTGATTACAAGAGCACAAAATACAGAAGATAAGCCAGAGCTGCTCAAAGGTCCTGTTATGCCTGAGTCGAAGCATTATGGAGGTTGGCGTTATACTCCGGAAAGCGTTGACAGCGATATATCTGTTGCTGGATGGCAGATCCTTGCACTCAAGGCTGCCCTAAACGCTGGTTTCAGCTTGAACGAATGGTCTCTGCCAAAAGCCTCAGATTTCGTGCGCGCTTGTTACAATGAACGAGATGGATCCTTTAGCTACCAAGCCACAGGTGGAAGCACCGACTGCTGCGGTGCTGGCATTGGTGCTCTCTGTTTGCAGTTGTCCGGTAATGCAAACGATCATCGCATTCCACCAGCCATAAGATACATGCAAAATAATCCACCTGTTTGGAATAAAGAGGATCCGGGTTCCTGGCCTTTTTATTATTGGTACTACGGTACCCGTGCAATGCTGAACGCTGGGGGCGATGATTGGCAGATCTGGAAAGACTGGATGTGCCGATTGCTTGTGGATCATCAGAATGGCGAGGGGAGCTGGGATGGAGCACAGAGTGAAAAGAATATGCTGGGATACACAACAGCATTGGGAGCGCTGATGCTGGAGCTCTGCTGCGGGCACGTTCCGGTTTATATGAGAGAGAGAATACCAAGACCTGGATCTGTTGAGGTCGTCTTTGAAGAGGGAAAAGAAAAAATAGCTTCCAAAAATGTGGAAATCATCCTGGATGCCTCCAATTCTATGTGGGGACAGATCCAGGGCGTGGCCAAAATCGCTATCGCCAAGGATGTTTTGAAACAGATCATCAACGGGCTCCCGGACGAGATGAATGTGGGTTTGCGCTTATATGGACACCGCTATGGGCTCAATGACCAACGGGCCTGTCAGGATACAGAACTCAACGTTCCGATTGGACCAATAGATAAAGCGTCACTTATTGATATCATCAACAAAATCCAGCCTAAAGGAAAAACGCCTTTAGTGTATTCTGTCCTCCAGGCAGGGAACGATTTCAAAGACATCAAGAACGGAAGCATTATCCTGATCACCGACGGTGTCGAAAGCTGCGATGGAGACATAAATTCTATCGCTCCTGCCCTGAAGGAATTAGGTATTGAGCTGAAGCTCCACATTGTGGGATTCGACATCAAGGAAGCAGAAGCTCGGGCAGAATTGGAAGCCATCGCCAAATCCACAGAAGGAACATACTTGGATGCCAAGGACTCCCAGGAATTGCTTTCTTCACTGGAACAGACCCTGACGATCGAGTTCGAAATCCTGGACAAAGAGGGTCAGGTGAAAGCTAGGGGCATGGTAGGAGGAGAATCTTTGAGATTGATGGAGGGATCCTACACCCTTCGGTTGTTGGTCGAACCCGAACCTTTCGAGGCAGGAATTACCGTCAGGCCCGGACAAAAAACCACGATTATCCTGGCCAAAGAAATGGACAAGTGGATCATTAGAAAATAAAGTCTTTTCTGAAAGAGGAGTTTTGAGCATGCACAAATCAAGAAACGGGAAATACACATTTTTCATTTTTGCATTTCTTCAGATGGTTATTCTATTGTTGCCTAAAATTGCTCTATCACAAACCGAATCAGAGTCGAACAACAGCCGCGAGGAAGCCAACGAGTTGCGCCTAGGGGAAAGCATTGAAGGGCTATTTCAGAATCCATACGATTCAGACTGGTATAAGCTCATCATCGGTGAATCCGGAAAGAATATCATCCGGATCGACCTAACCGGAGTACCTGGAGTCGAAACATATTTTGAAATCTATGATGACGAAGGGGAATATCTCAAACGAGCCGATACGGCTTACGGAGGTGAACCAGAAGAGATGATCAATTTTGGGGTGACTGAAGGCATCTATTACATTATGGTGTACGGGAGCGAAAAGAACAAAGAGGATAAATACAAGCTCAGCACTCAATTGACCGGCTCCTGGCAGGAAGGCCAGGAATTCGAACCGAACGACGACCGCGATTACGCAAATGAACTTCGCCTTGGCGAGAGTATCGAAGGATTATTTCAGAACACGAGCGACTATGACTGGTACAAGCTCGTCATCAGTGAATCTAGTAAAAATATCATCCGGATTGAGTTATCCGGTGTACCAGGAGTCGAAACTTATTTTGAAATCTACGATACAAATGGCGAACGTTTGAGTATCGCTGATTCAGTATATGGAGGTGAACCAGAAAAGATAGTCAATTTTGGGGTGACTGAAGGCATCTATTACATTCATGCATGCGGAAGCGAAAAAAACGAAACGGATAAATACACACTCAGCACCCAATTGATCGGGCCCTGGCAGGAAGGCCAGGAATTCGAACCGAACGATGACCTCGAGTACGCAAACGAACTTAAATTTGAACGGGTGATTGAAGGATACGCCAATCCTCACCAAGACATCGACTGGTTTACGATATCAGTGCCGGAACCAGGTCCAACCATATGGGTAGTTGAGCTATCTGCCCTCCCTCAAGTGGATTTATTCCTTGAATTGTTCGATGCCGATGGGAATCGACTGAAACAGGCAAATATAACAGAGGAAAATGATAATGAAATGCTTGTCAGGATGAAGGTTTTCCCGGGCAAGTATTACATCACCGTCAAAAGTGTCGGAGGCAACACGGATGCACCATACACGCTGAAGTCGGCTGAATACACCAAACCACCCGCAACACCCGAGGAAATAACCGAATCCCTCACCAGGGCCTTGGATTATTTAGCGCTGAAGCAAACCAAAGAGGGATATTGGCCTGGTAAATATGCGGAAAATCCCGGCATCGCAGGACTCGCCTTGATGGCATTTGTCGGCGCGGATTGTGTCTCGAAGGACTACACGAGCAACATCACAAAAACAGTTGGATTTTTCAAAAGCCAATATCACCCTTCTTCCGGTTATGAACCGGGATCTCAAGAGCACGCATTAAAGGGAGGATTGCTCAGCCGGGCCAATTCTGGGTATGATATGTATGAACAGGGTATCGCCACATTGGCTTTGATCGAAGCTATTGTTGAATTGGAAGACTCAAGCCTTGAGCCGATCATCGAAGATGCCATTCAACTGATCATTCGGGCACAAAATACAGAACATAAGCCAGAGATTCTAGGAGGCCCGGTTAATTCCGACTCGCCCCATTACGGAGGCTGGCGCTACAGTCCTGACAGCACAGATAGCGATATTTCGATTGCGGGATGGCAAATATTAGCACTCAAAGCAGGACTTATGGCCGGATTTTCTATACCCGAATGGTCATTACAAAAGGCAGCAGACTTCCTAAGAGTATGCTACGACGAGGATGAGCAGGCTTTTACTTACAGAGTAGGAAGTAGAGAAACGGGTTGTGTCCGAGCTGGAATCGGGGCGCTGGGATTGCAGCTATGCGGGTATGCCGATGATCCGTTGATCCCTCCAACCTTGCGTTATATGCAAGATAACCCACC
>Ga0209427_10001321_pt1 | contig 28348 bp, 25 predicted proteins | sample DeeMarSWOR136_30_FD_187465 | JGI IMG/M metagenome (GOLD analysis project Ga0209427, IMG submission 187465) | Marine sediment microbial communities from White Oak River estuary, North Carolina - WOR-1-36_30 (SPAdes) (version 2) | ecosystem: Environmental > Aquatic > Marine > Intertidal zone >...
ATTTTTAAACATTCTTTCTAGCCTGATTCCCATTAATATAAATATAATTCCTAATATTAGGAACCATATCCATAATTCTTGAAAGTAGCTTTCTTGATTATTGAACTCTATAAAAAAACCAGAATTTATTATGGGTATTGAAAGAAGTGGAATTGTCCACAAGGTAACATAAATTTTCTTATAAATGCTCCAAAATTTCGTCTCAATGTCTTTAGATCTTATAAATATTATCCAATATAAGAAATAATTTATAAGAAAGACCACTACTAAAACGATATTTAGAATTATCAAAAGATTCATAATAATTTCCGATTTATTTTTACTTTATTTCTATCATTAAGTAATTTATATTCACATTATTAATTAACTAATTCTATGATGTAAAATAATGGTCGCATTATTATAGCTAATACAATAGAAACATAGAATTGTATTTATTTGTTCATGAACTCCGTGAAAATTATTAATAATTCAAGTACTTTACTCTTTTAGAAGTGAAATTTAATTTAAGACTCATTTTTGACAAAAAACCTCAAGCTATTAAAGATTTAATAATCATTAATAAAAAATTTTTTAATTTTTGAAAGTTTTATAGAATTATAGAATTTTAATCATAACACTATAATTTGTTTTAAATGCCAGAACTTTTACCATTAAGGAGTTTTTATTATAAAGTGGGGAGAAATGATCCAGAAAGGTTAAAGAAATTAGTAGCTCCTCCTTATGATGTTATTTCTGAAGAAGAATTAATTGAAATGAAAAAAGATCCTGATAATATATGCCATATAATCCTCCCCAAAACGTATAAAGACGCTGGCTTTAAATTAAAACAATTAATAGATTCTAATCAACTGATTTATGAAAAAGATCGATGTATAGGGATATATGGAATTGAATATAAGAAGCCCGATACAGGAGAAGTAATCAACCGCTATGGATTTGTAGGTCTTTTAAAGTTAGTTGAAATTTTTCCAGCAAACGATGGGGTAATTCCCCATGAAATGACTTTTAAAAAATATACAGATGATAGATTACATTTAATACAAGAAACTGATTCAAATTTTTCTCCAATATTTACAATTTATAATGGTAATGGAACTGCGGAAAAACTTTTTAATAAATATATTCATGAAGAGCCTTTTCTTCAAACAGAGGATAGAGATGGTTTCATTCATAAGATATGGAAAGTTTGGAAGGAGGAGGAAATACAAGAGTTTCAGGAAATTGTAAGAAATCACTCAATCATAATTGCCGATGGACATCATCGTTATATAACAAGCCTTCGACACAGTCGACATGGAGGATGCAAATATATAATGGCTCTCTTTATTGATTTTAATGATCCTGGTTTGATTATTTACACAAACCAACGTCAAGTTCATAATATTTATGTTCAAGAAGTTGAAGAGCTTAAAGAAAAAATAAAAAGATATTTCGAATCCCAAGAAGTCACAGATTATATAAATTTAAAAAATCTAATGAAAAAGGGTAAGAAAGAGGGCAAAAATGTTTTTGGTTGTTATTTTCAAAATAGATACTTATTTCTCCAATTAAAAGATGAGATAAAACCGGAGAAAGAAATTGAAAATTCTCATTCCGATGAGTGGAAGAATCTGGATTTACCAATATTGCATGATATCCTTCTTACTAAATGTCTAAAGATAAAACCAGAAGATATCTCTTATATAAAAGACGTAAAAAAGGGATTAGAAAATGTAGATAATGGCACTATAAAAGCTCTTTTTATTGTAAATCCAACCACATTAGAAGAGATACATAGAATAACTCATTTAGGAGAAATTATGCCTCAGAAATCGACATATTTTTATCCAAAACCTCTTTCTGGTTTGATTGTTCACGTCCACACGAATGAAATACTTTAAAGACGAAAAAGGTTTTTAAATAAAAAATAAATTAAACTCGTTTTAGTTATATCGATAAAAAATTAAAAAAAAATATAAGAAATGAAAATAAGTATTAAAAAGATTACTCGTATTTATTTTTAAATTCTGTTAATTTGGCAATTACTTTGTCTCTAGCTTCTCCTACAATTATTTTTGTATTTTCCTTTAGATCTTTTGCAAATTGCATCATTTGATGAAGTATAGGTCCTGGAGGTAGCTCATCCCTTTTCTTTTCTAATATTTCACTTAGCTGAATACCAGTTATTCCTTGTTCGACTTTTTGAAAGATATTAGAAAATATTTCATGGACCTTTACTGATTTCGATTGACTTAAGTCCGCGGCGTGTGGGATTTCTGTTGCTGAAGGGCCAGTTTTGCTTGAGGTTCCACCTGTGCCCTCTCTACCTAGAACTGTGACAGTAGGTTCTGTTCTTGGATAATCTCCTTGACCTGAACAACTATAGTTAATATTTACTGAATCATTTCCTTTCAGTTCTATTATCTTTATTTGCATTTCAGAACCAACCTTCTCAAAAGGAAGATCAAAATTAGTCTCTGTCAATGTAAAACCTTCAGGGATTTTATCTTTAACTATAATATTCTCTAATTCGACATCTCCTTTATTTTGAATTCTTACCGTAATAGTAAATTCTCCTTCAGTGAGTCCAGGCTTGACACTTTTTAGGGTTTTTAGTTTACGCGCTACATATTTTATTTTAACTACAGGCTCTTCAGGTGGACTAATTATAAATTCTTTACCCTTAACCGGAACATTTGCTTTAATCTGCACTGGCGTATTATATCTTACTTCAGGTTTAGGATTCTTTGCTAAAAGAGGATAACTCACGAGAACATCTGATCCGGGAGGGACTTGTTTTTCTAACTTCTTTAATTTAATCGTAATTAAATGTTTAGAGTCGGGATTTTGATCCTCCGGAGAAATTTCAATTTTATCAATAAATTCTGCTCTTTCTTGGATTGCTAAAGTGCCATCAGGATTTTTTAATCCTATTTTCAATTCTTTCATTAAGGGAGGAACAAAGTCAGGTGGGATTTCATCAATGATTTCAAGAGAGTCAAAAGTCGATGTTCCTTTGTTAGGAATTGTATTCACAATGGTCATATCTGTATTAGCATAGGCTGCTACTTCTGGCGGATTAATTGTCTTATGTACTTCAGCACTTAAGATGTGATAATAGGTAGGCTCTTTGATTATTTCTCCAATAACTCTAGTAATTACACCAAAGAGAGGAGTAAATACGATTTCAGATTCTAACTCTGGTACATTCGCGGATTCTATTGGAAAATCTCTGTCCCAGGAGGAATCTGGATTTAGCTCTACATTTGGTGTCTCAGAAACAACAGTTTCGACACCAGTTGGAATTTTATGAGAAACTTTAACATCCTCTAGCCGTACTTTAAACTCAGAGTCATTAATAAATTCAACATTACAATCCCAAGTTCCGGGATTTGTCCCCTCATCTCTGGTAACTCCACTCATCGAATCAGTTTCACCGCGAACTTCTGGGGAAATCATAGTCAATATTTTATTATTAACTAAATAGTTGACTTTCAGACCTCCAAGTGATTGATCTTTTCTTTCCTTAGCTATAACAGTACAATATACTTCAATTTTAGCAGTTTCCTTAGCGCCTAATCCTTGAATTTTCCAACTTAAAATTCGCTTCCCATCCTCCTCTACCTGATCTGCTTTTCCAGTGCTAGGAGTCTTAATTTCTATATCTTGAAAAATAGGTGGTAATTCCTTAGCGACTGTAATTTCTGTGAAAGGAATATCAAGTGTGTTAGTGAGTGAGAGTTTCAAATTACATTTATTGGCATTTTCATAAAGAAAGGTATTATTAGCTGTAACTGATATATCCCGCTCAGCATCAAGGACTTCCAAAACTTTCAAAACGGGTTCCTTTAGGTTTTGAATCTCGTAGTCCTTTTTGAATTCTTGAGCAGGATTAATAGAACCTACATTTAATACTTTTTCTAATTTCGTATTGAGAACTTCTTTTAAATCGCATGTAATGTTCCAAAGCCTACTTTTATCGGAAGTATTTTTAATCTTTAAGGTTCCTTTAGCCTTTATTTCTTTGATATTATGATCTCCGGTTGCTCCAATACCCGCTGGAGCCAAGACTATGCTTTCATAATCAGTTATATCGACAACTATTACATTTTTTAATTCTGACATTTTCGTTAAACCTCAGATTCATTCATTAAACGAATTTTCGTAAATATAATTCTGGTTTTTTACTAAATTAAAATTTAATAAATAGTATTTTCCACTTTTTTAAACATTTATATTTCCAAAATCATTTTAAATAGGAATTATTAAATTACTTCAAAATTTGCTTGATTATAATTATTGAATTGCTTTTTATAGATGGGAAACGAATATTTTTGGTCTATTATAAAGAAATATAATTTATTGATGAAATCCTCTATAATAGGACCAAATTGTATAGATCCAAGTATCTGCAGAGGTGATTGTTGTTCAATCAAGATTGACGTTCCTAAAGTTCTCGCGAAGGAATATATTAAAAGAGGTTATGCATCTAAACGAGATTTTATTCGAAGTGATATATTTACTTTTCAGTTTCGCTTTGATGAAAATACTGGAAAATGTTTCTTGTATGATAAAAAGATTAATGGATGCAAAGTTCATAATTCAGGAATTAAACCTCCTCAATGCTGGATTTATCCAACTGGCTTCTCAAATGCTGAAGGGGAGGAGATTTCATGTAAAAGGGCATCAGGTTGGAAAATTGTAAATCCAAATAACGCCATCCAAGCTGAAAAATTGCTGGAAAAATTTAATTTTTTATGTCAGATTGAGGCTAAAAAAGAAATAAGACAAATCAACAAGAGAATTGGTAAAGCAAAATCCAAGAATTCTAAAGAAAAAGTAAAAGAATTAAAGAAAAAATTAACTGAAATTGCTCCTAGCCAACTTGGAGGATTTAAAGACAGCTGGAATTTTTTTGATATTTTATTGGCAGAAGGTATGTCATTACAAATGAAGAAATTCTGTATTAGGCACAATAGTCAATGTGAATATCCAAGAGATAATTTTTTGGAATGTAATAAGATTTGTGCACTGATAGCAGATAAATTGATTGAATTCTTGCAGGACAATATTTATGATTATTTAAAATCAGAGGGACCTGATACAGATGGACAATATCCTCTTATTAAACTATTTGAATTTGTAAATAATATTAAAAAATCACGTGTAAAATTATTATCATAATATTTTATCACCGATTTTATGGTGTTCTAATATAAAAGTGAAAATTGATAATTGGATTATATCACTTCCATATTACTGTCATTAAATAGATTTCCAGAAAGATATGCATATATATTTAAATAATATTTAAAGAATACCTTATATAATTAAATATTAATGTGAGCGATGAAATGTTCGAAAATAGTTCTGTTCAACATGATTTACGTGAATTAACTAAATTAGTTTTTTCAGATAAGTATGACTATATTGATCATCCCCAGAAATTCAAGGGTATATCTGGAAAAGTCTGGAAATTTGATGCTATTGTAAAAAATAATCTAGAAATGTTTGGGATTTTCATTCGCGATTGGAAACGAGAAATTTCTATCACTCAATTAAGGCAATTACATAAAGCCTGTATCGATGTTCCGGATATACGGGGGGGTATTATGATTTGTAATATGATATCTGATTTTTCTAGGGATTATTGCAGCCAGTTCGGGATCCAACTACTCTCAAAAGGTCATTTAATCTCAAAACTCAGAAATCGGCAATTCGAAATTTGAATGAATATTTCATCATGTTAATAGAAGAATTTTCTCTTAATGTGAAATCAGTTCGGAATCCAATTACAAAAACATAAAAAGAAAAGGATTTATGTTATAAGAAAAAGATATTTAATATACTATTTAATAAAACCACTCATTTTTAGACCCTTTAATAACCACTCTATTTGCAATTCCAATCCAATCATATTCTCTTTGGTATGCATTTTGGAATTTGGAATAAATGTCTTATGAAAATTTGAAGCAATATATTTAATTGAGGGATTTTCATTATACCATTTGATTATTGAATCCTTTGGTTTATGGTGAAGTTCTTCCATCTCATTTAATATTCTTTCAAAATCCTCATCTGTCCAAACACCATAGTGAGCTAAACAAATAGAGTTTAGTCGATCTTTCATATTTCTTAGTTTTTTAAAAGTCTTTAAAATCTCTGGTTCATTAAATTCGGGTGGCATAAATGTTGGTTGAAATGTATCATAGCTGAGTCGATCTATTATCGCATCACCTACAAAAATATTTTTATTTTTTTTATCAAAGATTGCTATGGAATCCATTGTATGACCAAAAAAATTCATCACTTCTAATTTTAAACCGTTTATATCAATAATATCACCATCTTTTAATGGGTTGACATCATCTTCTACAGGATTTGTAGTACCATATTCAAAAACATCATTCATAACTCCTGGATTTTTAAGTTTATTAATGGCATTCTCGGAAGCTAAAACTTCGATGTTCGTTTCTTTCATTGATTTTTTCAATTTTCCAACACTTTGCATGTGGTCCCAATGAGAATGTGTTAATAAAATCTTATGAATTGGAAATAATTCAAATTCCTTAAGTTTCTTTACTATTTTTCTTGCCGCAAGATCAGATGAAGTATCAACCATCATCCGCATACCATTGTTTTCAATTATATAAATGGAAAGAGTTCCCTCCAATCTGAATAGATTTCCATCTATAAGATAGGTATTATCATTAAATTTGCCTTCAGTATTTATAAAAACCATTTCAATCACTTCTTTAATAATTAATTCGAAAATTTTGCTTTATAAAATAAATTTTCATATGAAATTATAAAAATATTTGTGTAAAGTAATGACGTCTAAATTTTTTAATATCCGATGGCTATTATAATAATCTGCTTATACGCAAACCCTCAATGAGCCATTGCATAGATATCTTTAAACCCATTATTTTTTCTTTTGTAAAGAATGTAGAATTTGGTATAAAGGTCTCAAGATATTTAGTGGTAATATAATCTAAAGACGGATTTTTTTTATACCATTCAATAATTGAGTTTTTTGTTTTGTAATGTAGACGTTCCATTTCATTTACTATAGTTTCAAAATCCTCATCTGTCCATACTCCAAAATGGCTCAAAGAAATAGAATTTAATTGTTCTTCCAACTCAGATTTTATTCTTCTCAGTTTTTTAAATGTAAGGAGAAGCTGTTTCTCATCGAATTCATGAGATAAAAAAACAGGAAGAAATGTTTCTGAATCGTATTTATTTATAATAGCATCACCAGAGAAGATGTTTTTATTCTTCCTATCCAAAATTGCTATTAAATCTTGACTATGTCCGAAAAAGTTAAAAATTTCTAAATCTAAACCGTTTAAATCAATTGTATCTCCTTCCTTTAGAGGTAAGATGTTTTCTATAGGATTAATAGAAACCCCATACTCCTTATTCATTACTTCGGGTTGTTCTAAATTAAATACTGCATTTTCAGAAGCTAAAACCTCAATTTCAGCTTCTTTCATTAGTTTCTTCAGATTTCCTACTCCATCTATATGATCCCAGTGACTATGGGTTATTAATAATTTATGTATGGGATAAAGCCCTAACTCTTTCACTTTATTTAATATTTTTCGCATTGCGGGTGCAGGCGTTGTTGTATCGACCATCATTCGAGTACCGTTATTTTCAATTATGTAAATGGCTGCATTACCTTTCATTCCAAACATTTGTGCATCTATAAGAAACCAATTTTCGTTAAATCTCCCATCAGAATTTATGAATACCATTATAAACTCTCGATTATTTATATATAAAAAGAAAACAAGAAATTTCTAAAAACTTTTGTTATACTAATATTTTTTCACTTAATCCCAAAGATTCTCTGCGCATTTCCTCCAAGCATGAGATCTACCTCTTCTTGAGTGAATTTAATCCCCTCTGGAGCTTTAGTAGGTAATCTCTTTATCATATTAACCCATTTTTTATCTGGCAATGCTCCTCGCAAATAGGGATTATCAGTCCCCCATAATACTTTTTCTTTTGTGAACTCATCCAAACATAAACGCAGATTATAGCAGAATTCATAATAGTTTTCTTCAGCTGTAATTTGCCACCCAGAATAGTCAACTATTAAGTTAGGTCTAGTATTACCCATATGATATAATTCATGACGCCACCCAAATCCCATATGAGCAGCTTGTATCCAAAGATCTGGATAATCAATACAAACATCATCAAGGTAGATGGGATCACAGTATTTTGATCTTCCTGGTAAAACCATTTGTCCTGTATGAGAAATAACTGGCTTTTTAAACTCATTGGCTATATCTAAAAGCTTATAAGTTTCCTCACTATTTGGATAAAATCCAGTAGCAGGATGTAGCTTCAATCCGCTCATATTCCATTCCTCAAAGCACTTTCTCAGGATTTCTTCAGCATTTGGTCTATTTGGGTCTACGCTTGCGAATGCTAAAATTCTGTCTGGATATCTTTCTTGAAAGTCTGCATGAATTTTATTCTGCTCCTCAATAGAGATCTTAGGTTCACCCGGGAATAGCCCATAATCCAGAACTAATACTGCTGCCATATCAATACCTGCCCGATCCATCTCCTTTATTAAATTTTCTCCCGTAGGATCCATCATAGTTGTAAATATTTTATCAATTATCTGTTGAGGTGTCAATTCCACTCCAAGTTTTATTTTTACCGTGGGAACTATTGATCTTGCGATTCCTAACCACCAAGAATCCGGATACCAGCCTTTATCAATAATATGACAATGGGCATCAATAATCATTTGTATTTCCTCATAATTTCATATGATAATTCTTTCTTTTTATACAATATTTCATACCTTCTTTTAATAAAACTTGCGATTGATTTAAATCTTCATCTCTTCATACATCCACTACTTAGTAAGCCGATAATGAGTCCGTTAATAATCCATTTTAAACCAGCGATGTTTTCTCTCGTATGAATTTTTGAATTTGGTATAAATTTCTCGTGATATTTAGCCGCTATATAATCGCGTGAATGATTTTCGCTATACCATTCAATTATTGACTCTTTTGTTTTATGATGTAACTTCTCCATTTCATTAATTATTCTTTCAAAATCACTTCCTTCCCATACTCCAAAATGAGATAATGAAATGGAATTGAGGTTTGTTTTCATCTCTCTTAATTTTTCGAAAGTTTTTAAGAGTTCGCTCTCATTAAAGTCTGGAGGCATAAAAGTAGGACTAAAGGTCTCTTGATCATATCTATTTAATATTGCATCACCCGTGAAGATGTTCTTATTTTTTTCATCAAACACAGCAATATGGTCCTGAGTATGACCAAAAATGTTTATAATTTCTAATTTTAGACCCTTTAAGTCTATAATATCTCCTTCTTTCAAGGGTGTGACACACTCCACAGGATCAACCTTGATACCCTCGTTCATTCTTTCAGGATTTTTTAAGTTTTCTATAGCATTTTCAGAGGCCATAACTTCAATCTCAACCTCCTTTTGCAAATCCCTTAATCTTCCAACGCCCTGCATATGATCAAAATGAGAATGAGTTAAAACTAACTTATGGATAGGGGATAGTCCAAATTCTTTAATTTTTTTCATAATATTTCGAGCCATTAATGAGGATGATGTATCAATCATCATCCGCATACCATTGTTCTCAATTATATAAACAGCCATAAATCCTTTCATTCTAAATAATTGCCCATCTATGAGATATGTATTTTCATTAAATTTTCCTTCAGAATTTATTACTACCATTATTTGATAACCCCCATTGTTTTTAAACCATCAATAAACCACTGTATTTCAAATTCTAATCCATGAATATTTTCTTTTGTATGAATTTTCGATTCAGGAATGAATTTCTCATGATATTTTAATGCGATATATTCTAGAGAGGGATTTTCATTATACCATTTAATGATTGACTCTTTAGCATTAAAATGAAATTCTTCTGTAGTTTCAACAATACTGGTAAAATCTTCATCTTTCCAAACTCCAAAATGACCCAAGGATATTGAATTCAATTCATTTCTCATTCCTCTTAATTTTTTCAAAGTTTTAATGTATTCAGATTCATTAAAGTCAGGCGGCACGAATTCAGGCATAATAGTATGGTGATCAACCTTATCGATCACCGCATCTCCAGCAAAGATATTCTTATTTTTCTTATCAAAAATGGCAATAGAGTCTTGAGTATGCCCAGAAAAATTTAGGATTTCTAATTCTAAACCATTTATATTAATTATATCTCCATCCTTTAAGGGTGTAACATTTTCAATTGGATCAACAATGTATCCAAAATATTTATTCATTTTTTCCGGAAATCTAAGATTGTCTGTAGCTTTTTCTGAAGCTAAAAATTCGATATCTGTCTCTTTCATTAGATTTTTCAATTTTTCAACTCCTTGTACATGATCAAAGTGGCTGTGTGTCAAAATAACTTTATGAATTGGATATAATCCAAAATCTTTTAATTTCTTTACAATTTTTCTAACAGACAATTCCACACCTACATCTATCATCATTCGAGTTCCCTTATTTTCAACGACATAAATTGAAAGTTGTCCTGATAATCGAAAAATCATATCATCAATGAGATAAGAGTTTTCATTAAATCTCCCCTCAGCATTTAGAAATACCATCCATTCTCCCCAAATTATTTTTAAATCGTTTTAGACCGTTAATATTAAACTAGAGTAGCTATAATTTAATTAAATATAAATGTTTAATAAGATTATTCTATGAACTCCAGATAGTAAAAAATAAATATTGCCCTTTCTCTTAAATAACATACTGAAACCCAATAATAAAATTTAATGGAGGATAAATCATGTTTTATGAAGAAAAATGTACTCTTTGTGGAGAATGTTTAATCAAATGCCATTATTTGGCATATCCCGAGAAAAAAGCTAAAGAAGAATTTCAAAAATTAATAAATGGTGAACCTAGTTCAGTTACCTCTGAATGTATTACATGTGCCGCATGTAACATGTACTGTCCTGAAGGTGCAAATCCGTTTGATTTAATTAATATAAGGCAAGAAGAAACGGGGACTTTTAAATTTGCGAAAAGAATTTTGAAAATGTTTGATATGGGGGTGAAAACACCTTCAAAAATTGTAAAAGGTGATCCGGGCAAACCAGTCATGAGTCTCTGTTTATTTGGCGATATGCTACCAGGAGTCTTTGAGGGACAACTTTATGATGGGTTGACATTTCTAAAAGGTGGAGATTACTTTTGTTGGATGGGAATGGTTCATACAGGAAGACCAAGTTTGGTAAATAAACATAATCTTCAAACCTTTGTTGATAACTTAGCATCATCTGGAGCTGAAGAAATAATTCTCTTTCATGACGATTGTTACGCATCGTTAGCAAATATTGTGAAAGATTTCGATATTAGTGTGCCCTTTAAACCAATTCATATCATCGAATACTTAAGAGATTATGTAAAAAGTCATCAAGATCAAGTGAAAAAGCTTAATATGAAAATTGCTTATCAACAGCCATGCGCTTCAAGATATACTTTCGAGAAAGATATTATTCTTGATGAATTATTTGAACTAATTGGAGTAGAAAGAGTTAAAAGAAAGTATGATAAAGAAGGAGCGCTCTGCTGCGGTGGAATCCAATCAGCAATGGAAAACGTTTCAGCAGAAGAAGAAAACAGCTGGAGGATGAAAAACATAATGGATGCGAAAGAAACAGGAGCTAAGGCATTTATTTTTCTTTGTCCACTGTGTATTGGGGGACTTAGGGGTAGAGCAAAAGCACAAGGAATGGAGCCTTATATCTTGAGTAACCTCGTGCGAGTGGCATTAGGAGAAGAACTCACGCATGGAGGAGCAGGAAAAAAGTTAGATTAAAAGGAATTAAGGCTAAAATATTGATATAAAATAAGAAAAGTGCTCAATAATAATCTTAAATACTCTATTTTCATATTTATTAGTTAAGGACAATTGTAAAAATTAGAATTTACAAAAGGAAGAAGATTAGGTATGAGTAACCAAGAAGGTGATCGGAATAATCCGTATTCATTTGATGATTATTTGTTTGTGAGAGACAATTTTAATTATTACCGTGATGATGATTTCTTACAAGTGTTAGTAAAGAAATATTCTGGTAATGAATTTGATAAAATACATAGAGATTTATGTGCGCTTTCTGATTATGTATCTTTTAGGTTCAGAGATTTGGCAGATAAAGCCAATGACCTTGAAAATCGAATAAAAGTTACTAAAATAAAGCATTATGATGCTCACAATCACAGGATTGACCGTATAGAACGATGTGCTGAAACTGAAACCTTAGAGCGAGAAATATTCAGTCTTGGACTTTTTGATCCGAATAGAAATACCCCTTGGAGTAGGTTTGCTAAAATGTTTTTATTATATCAGAATAGCGAGGCAGGGGTTATGTGTCCTATAGCATGTACCCATGGTATGGTTTGGCTCATGCAGCAATATGAAGAAACATTAGGCCCCGAAGCATTGAAAGTTCTCGAACACGTTAGAAATGGTTCAGGTGAATATAGTAATGGAGATTATGGTAGAGGATCTCAATTTGTCAGTGAAATTCAAGGAGGCAGTGATGTTCCTGCTAACCTTGCCGAAGCTGTTTTTGAAGAGGCTGAAGGTCCTGATGGCATTTCTAACTGCTGGAGAATTTATGGTCAAAAGTTTTTCTGCTCAGCAGCTCATACAGATTATGCCGTTGTGACTGCCAAACCTAAAGGAACACCATCCTCAACTAGAATCGCTGCGTTTGCTGTTCCATCATGGTTGCCACATAATAAGGATAAAGAAATGCGAAATTCATATACCATCGACAGACTGAAACCGAAATTAGGAACAGCAGAATTACCAACAGCAGAAATCACATATAACGGTGCAGTAGCGTATCCCATTGGTCCCCTTGAAAAAGGATTAGCTGATATTGTTGGAGTAGTTCTTTCATTGTCAAGATTACATATCGGATTTGGAATGGCGGCTGGTGCATTGAGAATCGCACGTGAAGCATCATTATATGCTCAATTTAGAACCGCCTTTGGAGTTCCTATATCCTCTTTTCCTCTATTAATAAACCAAATTAACGATTTAAATAAGACTGCAATGAGAACTGCTGCTGGCGCTTTCAAAGTTTATTCTGAATATATTCATTTTGGCGAACAATTAATCGCAGGCATAAAAGATTTGGAAAAAATCGAAGATATCATTGAACGTAAACGACGTTTCAGATTAAGAGAACTTGTAATGTTACAAAAAATCGTCGTATGTGATGAGGCTCCAGCTTTGATTAGAATGGCCATATCATTTTTTGGAGGACATGGTATTATGGAAGATTTTCTATCTTTTCCTAGATTTCATCGTGATTCTTTGATTATGGAACTATGGGAAGGTCCTCGCAATGTCTTGCTTACACAAATACATCGTGATTTTTCGAGAGTAAAGGATTGGTATAATGCAGATGATTTTATTCGAGATCTTTTAGCAGGTGCTAATTCTGATGTTGTTGAATCTTATGCTAGCGAGTTTCTGCGAATTATGTCACATGATAGTTTATTAAGGAATGATGCTGAAACACTAGCAATTTGTCGTGATTGGCAAAAATTTTCAAATAAACTCTTTAATAGATATCAAGATCAAGCCCTTGCTGAATTGAATTACAAGGAAGAATCAACAAAATTTTCAAAACTTCTGCGAAAATTCAAAAAAAGGGAAAAGGGAAAAGAAGAACCAGGATCAAAAGAAGAAATTACTGTAATTCCTGAGATATAGCTAAAACAGAAGCAACTATCAATATAAGAGCATACATAATAAAAAAAAGATTAGATTAATTTTAATTATTTTTATTTTCTTGTATGATATATTATCGGACCCGAACTACTCTCCAAAATGCCCAATAAAGCACTCCAAGAAAGATTAAAATAATAATTATTATACCAATAATCAATCCGATTGTAGCTAAAGTTTTATCTCTGTCTTGACTTAATCCAATTATCCCAAAAATTATAGCCAGCAGTGCTAGTATTAAAGGAGCAATAAAAATTGCGAGAATAGCAAAAACTAAAGAAATAATTCCAAATGTATTACTTGCCATGTTTTTCACAATATTATTAGTTAGTAACTAATTTGTTTATAAAACTTATTAATGTTTATTAAAAATTTAAAATTTATTTAAAGTAATTCCTGCTTTTTTCTCATAATTTAAACCAAATTATCACTTTAAGACAAGAAAAATTTATTGATTTAGTAAATCCGTTGACTCTTGAAAGTTTAAATTTGATAACACATATTATTTTAAAGAAAATTAGAAATATCAGCCAGTAGTTAATAGGTTTTTTTATTTTTATTGTTTGAATATATAATATAATCAAAATTAATGAATAATTAGGAAGTAAAAAATGATCATTAGAATTAATTCACTTGAAAGTACAATTGAAATTTTTTATGAAAAATATGTTCATCTTCATGGATTCGTAAAACTTGAAGCAGAAAGTGAGGAGAAAGAATACCACATAATAATCCAAATATTAAATGAGCAAACTATAACTGATTACATATTAACACGTCAAAAACTAAAAAATGTAAAAATTACAGAATATATAACAGCTGAATTGGAGACAGAATTACAATATGTCATACAAGGGAGACCAATTATTTGCACTGAAGTTGATAAAAAAAAAAACCAAAAAGTTGACCATACAATAAATGTGTTTTTTTTCATTGAGGATTTAATGGAAAATGAAATTTTAAAGCCTCATTCCATGAAAATTTCGGAAAATCAGAATGATAAACCTGACATTTTAGAGAAAATTTTTAATCCAGAAGGAATTTTTATGGGAACGTTAGCTTCAGAGAAAAATGTCAACGTATATTTTCCGTTTAAATATTTAATGTATCATTTTTTTATTGCTGGAGCTACAGGTATGGGTAAATCAAATTTAAATCAAGTTTTTATTGATGGGTTGCTCCAACATAATGCGGAAGTAATTCTCAAGGGAAAAGGTACAAAAATCTCTATGTTAGCGATTGATATGCATGATGAGTATGCTCTTGGATGCATTAAACGTGGTGTTTATGATATATGTAAATCAACGCAATATAATAAGGAACTATTTGGAAAATGGTTTTATCTCTATCCAAATAAAGGAATCCCTCCAACAGAAATTAAAAGTCTAGCAGAACCTTGTATTATTAATTATCAAGAAATTAAACCTGAAGATTTATTTGCCACAGGTTCATTCAACGATTTGCAAGTAGGGGCTATTCATTCTTCATATAGAACTGATCCCCAGAACTATATTGATAATTTATTGTCAGATGGTTATAGACCTCCTGGTGGTCATGATGAAAAGACTATGGCTGCAATTAAAAGAAGAATGCATTGGTTAGAATATTCCGACATGTTCCAATCAAAAGGGAGTAGTAAATTGCCAGAAATCGTTAAGAAATTAGAGAAAGGAGGATTAATTATTTTCAATGCTTCAATGATTTCTGATTTAGAACAATTTTTATTTAACAGCGTTTTGGCCAGGACACTTTTTGATATACGTAAATCTCTAAAATCATCTTCAGATGCAGGCACATTGAAGAAAAAGTTAAGTCAATCATTACCCAATCATTTTTATGATAATTATAAAAATAACATTGATAAAATTTATGTTCAATCTGGTTCCGCTATAAAAGATCCTTCGGATTTACCAATAATTATTTTCACTATTGAAGAGGCTCCAAGCATTTTACGCCCTGAAATGATGAGATATAGCAATGTATTTAAAGATATTTCACGACAAGGGAGAAAATTTAATTTAGGTTTAGAAGTCATTTCTCAGCAGTATTCTCCTATAGATGATACAATCTTATCGAATATGAATACGGTAATCAATTTACCCTTAAGATCTGAAAAAGAAAAAGCAGTAGCCGCAAAAACTTTGGGAGGAGGTATTCAATTTAGCGATCTTGAATCCTTGACTGGCACGAGAGGGATAGCTTTAATTTCAGGAATTTGGTTAACAAATTTTCAAAAACTTCGCATACCTTTATATGATGAATATTTTGAAAACGTTTCAAACAAATTCTATATCAATTTTGCTAATAAATATAGTTCTCAGGGTAAATCTCCTCCACCAACAGACCTTCCTTAGATTTAATTTATTAAAAATTTGTAGGTTAAAAAAAAATGTCGTTCGATTTTGAATTGATTTCGCTTGAAAAATCATTTGATGAAAGACCTGAAAGATCTATAGATGAGGAAGTTGAGAAATTTAAGAAGTTCATACAAGGGAAGAAGTTTAAGTGGACAGAAGAGGAAAAAATTGAACTAGAAACAGATAAATTTGATACGGATGAGAGTATTAAAAATACGAGCTCACATTTCAGTGACATGGCTAAATATATCATAAATGGAAATTTAAACGATTATATTGATAAAAACTACCGAATTATTGGTTTTGATGAGAGCTCCAATACGTTTAGCGGGACATATGCTAAATTAGCATCGTTTAAATTCGGAGAAGGTCAAGTTACATTTGAAAATGGAAAATATAAGAAAGAGCTTATAATGTATAAACCGATTAGCGCATATATTGAAGATAATGAACATAAACTAATAATATACAAAACTGTAATTGATAATTTTATAAAAACGATAAAGAAGGGTTTTTATATAGGAAGCTTGAAAGATAAAATTGATAAATTAGAAGATTGGTATGAATTAACGTATAAGAAAAAAATTGAAGCGTATATTGAAGCGCATAACTTTTATTATCCCTCATTAGGACACGTTATTGATAGAATTAGAAGTGCTGATGAAATATTAAAGACATTAATCAGAATTAAAGAGGAAAGTAATTGGGGTAAAAATCGAAATGTAGTTTTCCTTGGAGATGGTATCCAAATGTTTCGTCAGCATATTTTTCCTCCTACGTCATTTACTGAGTTTTTTTATCGATTTATCGAAACATATGAAATTAAATACTATACATTTTCGAAGACTTGTAGATTGAGAGATGCACAAGGTAATTTTATATTACCTATCTGGTCGGAAATTTTAAGTGAAGAACAATTTTTAATAGAGTTACCAGATCTTTCTGCATATACTAAAAGCAAAGCTTATATTACCAGATTACAGAATTTTAGTTCAGCTCTTAGATTTGATATATGTGATTATTTAGATACGAAAGATGCAATATATACAATTAAAAATTTAATCCCATATTCCCCACGGGGATATCCTTTAGGTTTAATAGGAGCTCATGAAGCGAGTACTTTATTAGTTTCAGAATATAACAAATTAGAAAGTACTTTTTTAGAACTCCAATATAACAAAAAAACAAAAAAATATACACAAGAGTGGAGAAATAAAGTATTAGGTCATTAATCACGAATAATCATTATAAAATCAATAAAAGTGAAAAATATGGTTAAACTTGTTCATATGGCTGATACTCATTTAGGCTATAGAGAAGGAAAAGGAACAACTAATAAATGGGCAATTCCTAACTATTCGAAACCTTATGAACAAACAATTTATGATGTTTTTAAACGAGTTATGGAAGATATTTCGAACATTAAAGATCTTGATTTTCTTCTACATTGTGGTGATATGTTTCATATACCACATCTCAACAATCCTCATCCTCCTCCAGAACCCGCTAGAAGAGTATTAACAAATGTGTTGGATACTTTTTTCGAAGATACTAAAAACCAAGTTCCAATCATTTATGTTGAGGGAAACCACGGAGTTTTTCGAGGTTATGAATACACTCCATTTGAATCGCATTTTTCTAAAAAAGATTACCCCAATCTTTACTATTTTAAAGAACGCGACTTAATAGAAGCTATAAAATCAAATAAACCATTGAATTTGGAATTTTTAGATAAAAAGGTTAGATTTTATTTATTTCCTTATTTTGAATTCAACAGTTTTGAAACATACAAATCAGCATATGATTCTTGGATTGGAAATCAACGTCCTCCTGAAAATGATGATTTCATTAACATCGCTGTAGCTCATGGTTCTAAAATTGATGGAACGTTACATAAGAAAGTGAGATCTGATGATTTTGGTTATGATTATATCGCTTTAGGACATGAGCATGTATTAAAAGAAGAAACTAAAAATCGTTATTATGCAGGATGTCTTTTACCTCTTAATTTTAAGGAGATTTACCAAAATCAAGGATATATAGTTGTTAATATTGATAATACTACTAAAGATTTAGAGCTTGAAAAAGTTCATTCTGAGAAATTATTAGAAAGACCTTTTGAAGTAATTGAAGTAAATATTACACCACAAGATTCATTGATAGATTTAACTGATAAAATTAATGAAGTGTTAAACGGTTACGTCTCTGATAATGGTTTTGACCCAATAACTTCTGCTAGATTAAAATTAAATTTTATAGGTGAAATGACCTTTGAGAAAAACTGGCAAATAAATGATCTCATGTCAAAAATCAGAAGAGATACTTTTTCTAAATCAGATAAATTTAATATATTACAATTAATTTGGCACATCTCGGATATTTCAGAATTCATTGAAGATGATATTGAACCAGGGATAGTTCAAGATTATATTTTAGAAAAACCTGATGAAGAATTTAAAACCTTTGTAGAAGAAAAATTAAGAGACGATAAATCTCAGTTTAATGTCGATAAATTAACAAAATTTGGAATGGACGCAATAAAAAAAGCCCTTAATATAATGGATAAAGAAAAAGAGGTTTAAATTAAATAATGAAAATCACAAGATTAACTTTCAATAATTTTATGGGATATAGAAATCTTAATTTACCAAGCGATAATGATGATTTCCCAGAAGGATTAATATTAATCAGTGGTAAAAATTCTTATGGAAAATCCTCAATACTTCAAGGAATCCTGATGGCTTTCTTTGGACCTAAAATTTTTTCAAACAGAAAGGCGGAGTCTTTTATAACTTATGGACAAGATAAATCTGATCTCTATATCTATTTTATTCTTGATGATAAGAGATATTATATATATCGTAAATGGGGGCGCACGGGAAGTACTAGTTCAAAATTATTTGAATGGGATAAAAAGAAAAATAATTACCGTGAAGTTAAAGACTTTGATATTGAGAAATTTTTTGAAATCTCAAGAGACCAAGCTTTAAATACGGTATTTGTAAGACAAGGAGAAGTTGAAGAATTGGCTAATAAAAGAGGAGCTGAATTAAGAGAAATGATAATTGATTTATTTAGATTAAATATAATTGAGGATGCTCTAAAATACTTAGATCAAGAATCAAAATCTAAAAGTTATGAGAAGTCTAATTTAGAAAAAACCAGAGTTCCAATTGAAAGAATTGAGTTAGATATTAATCGTATTAATGAAGAAAATAAAAATTATAAAGCCCTAATCTCTGAAAAAACAAAAATATCTAACGATTATGAAATGAAATTAAATTCCTATCCTTCGCAGGATTTAATTTCAGAACTTGAAAATTTATATAAACAGAGAGAAATAACGAAAGAGAAGTATGATTCATACAAAACCGATTTTGAGACTAAAATTCACAAAACTGATTTAAAAATTGAAGATTTTAAATCATTGGAAAAGATAAACAAGAAAATTGATTCATTAGGTCAACTAAAAAATAAAATTGAAGATAAAAAGAGTGAAATAGAGAAGAAAAAGCAAGCAACTACTAAAGGTATGGGTAAAACCAAAGGAAGGATTGAAGATATTAAGAAAAAAATTGAACAAATGGAAACGAGTTTAAAATTCATTGAAACAAAGGATAAAACTAAAGTCGCTCGATGTCCTACTTGTCAAAGCGAACTTACCAAAAGTCATTATGATGAAGTTATAAAAGAATTTAATCAAGATCTAACAACAAATCAAAAGAAAATAAATGAAATTTCTAAAATAATCGTAAATCTTGAACAAGAAGTTAAGAAATTACAAATAAAGTTGGATGAAGTAAATCGTGAAATAGGAATAATTCAAGGCTTAAAAGATGATTTTGAAAATTATCATAAATATGAAGTACAATTAAATAAAATCAAAGAGAGCATTGATACGTTTTTATTGGAAAATAAAAAAAAATTTAAAGATATTAGGATCGATAATATTAAAGTAATCTCACTTGAAATAGTAAAAATTAATCAGAATTTAATCTCTATCAAAAATGAGATAAATCAAAAGTTAACTGATATTGAAAATAACAATCACAGAGTTTCTGAATTGAAAAATGAGATTGAGAAAATGAAAAATTTAGAAAAAAAGATTGGGCAAATAGAAATCGATGTCGAACATATAATTAAAGCTAAGGAATTTGTTCGTAGATTTGTCACTGAATATATGGTGGTAAAACGTCTTGTAAAAAATATAGCATTAAAAACTGATAAATATATTAAAGATTTTACCTCAGGGCAATATAACGATTTAATCTTAGACTTATCTGGTACACGAAGAACAGGACTTTCCTTAAAAATTAAAGATAACTTTAATGGACAGTATGAGTCTGTTGAGGTTCTCTCAGGCGGAGACAGAACAGCTTTAGGTATGGCATTAAGATTAGCTATCAGTGAATTAATGAGTATAATTAGACCAACAAGCGATTCTGCTAAAAAAAATCCCAAAATCGACTTTCTACTATTAGATGAGCCCTTAGCTGCATTAGATGAAGTTCGGCGAGAACGTATTTTGAATCATTTGATCCGCTCAAAAACCTTTGCTCAGATTTTTCTGATAACTCATACAGCTATCCCTTTAGATATTAAAGCACATAAAATTATGGTCGAGAAAGATCATTCAACAGGAATTAGTACGGCAAGTTTTGAAAAACAAATGCTAATATTCTAATTCTGTTTAGTAAGTTTTATAATTATAATTCTATTCATTTTTATTTATACAATTATGATTTTAAAATTTTAAAATTTTAATGAAGCCTGGATAATCCACAATTAAGGAAATTTGTCATCTAAAATAGTCGGATAAATTTTATAATTCAGAAAGGGTAAAATCCTAAGAAAAAAAAAATTAAAATAAAAAAAAAGATTATAGTTATTCTTAGATTCTAAAATTAGATATCTCTTTCTTGTACTGTTTTTCTCTTATTTGATTTAGCTCTAGCGATTGCTTTATCTAGCATTTCAATAATTATGTTATTTAATGCGTCTCCATCAAGGACGGCGCTTGCTGTGTTGCAATCTTTTGCTTTTATATATTCTCTTACCTTAGATTTAACAAATAATGGTTCAGGACCACCTGCTTTCTTTTTTGCCATAATTTATTCGTCCTCTTTTTTTATTTTAGTATTTGTTATAATAATTAAAAATGATAAAATTTTGGTTGTTAAATAATTATTTGGATATTTGAATTTTTAAATGTTATTGAATTTTATAGCTGAATTTCGAATTCATCATTGTTTTTCCGTTAAAACTGGCAAATTTCACAGGTTTTATTTTTATAATTTATTAATGGATTAATGATTTTTAGGGAATAACTCGTTAATAATCGTATTAAATCTTACATTAAAGAGTCGTTTTATACCTTTATAACCTCACACTTCAATTAATTTAAAAAAACGAGAAAATATAGAGAAGTTAGGTCTCTAAATTGAAATAAAACAATAAATTTAATATGAAAAATTAAAAAAAAGAGGTAATTAAAGTACCTTTGTATTACTGGAGAGAAATCAAAATTGCGACTTCTCTGAGTTATTTTGGCGGAGCAAGGACAATTTCTATGCTTGAAACATTATTATTTTGCCCGTTTTCTCCTTCTAATTGCTCAGTGGCTAATTTAATTTCTTTATATTCTGTGCCTTTTAAGAAGCGATTTCTCAAGATTTCGCATACATCGACGGCATGGGAAATTGCTCTACCACGAGCCTTGACGGTACACTCTTCTCCTTTATTGAGAATCATCATAGTAGCCATCACATAATTCATAGTAGGTCTTCGACCAACAAAAACGGCGTTTTCTTCTTTTGACATAATTATATCCTCCGTATGTTTTTTATTTTTGTTGTTTTTTGTATAAATTAGTTATTTTAGTTTATTTGTATTACGTGCGAAGTTTTTTCGTAATTTTTCTTATCAAATTACGATATCAGTTATTACGTGCAATAGAATTTTAAGAGTTTTTTAAATTTTATTGTCATATTAATAAATTTTTGATGAGAAAAAGTTTCTTTCTAAAAATCAAAATCATCTTTTTTATGATCTTCTGTTTTTACTCTATCAATCCGTTTTAATGACTCTTCAAGTATATCTTTTTCTTCAAGTTCTTCTATCTTTGATTCTATTTTTTCTTTTTCTTCTGATTCACCTTTAATTAGATCCCAGAGTATGCTAACTACTAGAGGAACTGAGAGAATAATAATCACAGGAAATAATAATCCATAATCGGTAAGAATGATTTTCACCCATCCAACATAAGGTATCCTTCCAATTACTTTTCCCAATACACGATTTCCCGGAACTGGTTCTTTATCTTTATGATCATTGGCATCCCCTTTTGTTACAAAATATAATTTATCGTCTTCTTCAATTATATCTATAACTCTATGCACGATGGGATCATCCGGAGCTCCTACCCATAGCCCATGAGCATCATATACAATTACATCACCAACTTCTATATCTTCGGGATCAACTCCTTGAAGAAATAAAAGATCTCCCTTGTTGATATTTGGTGCCATAGAGTCTGAGACTACGACAACCATGGGAGTAGAAGTGTTTAGGGCTATTTGCATTATAAAGTAAATTAAATATGAACCAAAAAAAGCAAAACCAATTAAAAATATAGAAATTGCTAGCTTTTTTTTTGATATAGGCTCCCTTTTTTCATTCTGAGTTTTTTTTCTTAAGTTTTTTCTTTCCATAGTAAAAAATTAGTCTTTCCTTGGTCTATTAAATCAAAAAAAAAATATAAATTTTTTTAGAATAAAAGTAAATTGCTCAAAATTAAGAATTTAAAAAAAATATAAATTTCTGCAAAATCTATTCTAATACACGCCCATGCGGAAGAGTAAAATCATATTCAAGGTAAAATCCACCTATGTTTTTATTCGCATCCTTTAAAATTTCGTGGCATATATCGAACCGAGAATATTCGCTCTTTAAATAATTCACTTTAACTCCTAAAGTTTTATAAAAGTTTCCATATTTGATATTGGTTTCAGTTATTTGTCGAAGCGCAGGTTTAGAACTATCAGCGATATCTGGAATCAATTTTAAATTATATAGAGGCATATTTTCTAATATAGTCTTAGGATCCATTCCTTTTGGAGGATCCGCCACTTGAACTTCAAGATCAAGAAAGGTAATTCCCTTCCGAGTCAATGTTCCTCGTATTTTGTTTTCAATAATTGGAGATAATTTAATTTCACACATCTTTTTTGGAAAACCATATATTTCTCTACCCGCAGTTAAAGCTATGTCATCATCAACATATATATTACAAACATAATCACCAGGTTTACCCTTATACTTACAATTTAATGTGATCAACATTTCATTATAGGATCCTATTGAAGTGGTAGGATATTCCAAAATAGAAACTCCATCAATGCCATTTTTTATTGGTTCTAATTCTGGGGGTAAGAATTTCTTTTTTGCGTTTAGATCACATTGGAGTATAATACCAAGTGCTCGGACATTTTTATATTCAATAGGTGGTGGAGGAAATATACCGCACTGGCGTGGCATTGAATAATCTACTTGTTGTATAAATTCAACCATTTTTTTCGACCTCTTTTATATATTATTAACATGTAATAAGATCACAAGCATGTTTATAAATTATTTCTTAGAAAGAGAGATTTTAAGAGATCTAATTTTAAAATAGCATGAATTGCATTGTTGATATCTTTATATGCTTTAAATTATGGGAAATAACATATTAATTCCGATAAATATCAATAGTAGTGCCACGAGCATTTGAAGATATGTTTCAGATAATTTATGAGATAATTTTGCGCCTATTATTGCTCCTATAACACTTCCAATAGCTAAGAATATTCCGATTACATAATTGATTTTACCATATGATATTAATAAAATTGTATTGAAAATTGCTGTAAAGAATACAATTGAACTGGAAATTGCTGTGGCATAATGAATTGGAAATCCAAAAATAATATGAAGTGAAGGGCCGGTTATAACACCCCCTCCAATTCCTATTAAACGTGATGTGAACCCTGCAGCGATAAAAAAGGGAATTCCTCTCTTCAGATCTTTCTTATAGTTAAAGTTTTTTAAATTAAAATTATTTTCTGGTCTCTCTGTTGAATTTCCATTTTTTTTATCTAAATAAATTTTTAAAAACATATTAGCTGCAATAACCAATAAGATTAATCCAAACACTATAATGAGCAATTGATTACTTACAGGGTAAAAATACAAAAAAATCCAACAAAGGATACTACCTAATATGGTAAATGTTGTAAAAATTAAGGATAACTTTAAATTAGTCCTCCCTTGCTTTAGGTACGAGAAAAATGCGGTTCCTGAAGCAATTACCATTATAAATATGGAAGTGTCCCTTGCTTCATCAAACGCCATCCCTAAAATTAACACCATGAAGCTCACGTAGAACACACCTCCTCCTGAACCCGCCATAGTAGTGAGTGCTCCAAACAAAATGCCACTTAAAATCAATAGTAAAATAATAGTCCACGTAATCTCCATTATATTTGAAAATACAAAATAATTTTAGTAGTTTTCTATTATCTAAAGAATGAATTAAAAATTAACCAAATTCTATTTTATTATGTTTTCGCCGAATGATGTATGTTATAGGAAATAATACACTTATAGCTATTAAACTAATGAAAATAGTTATTAATTCTATATTTGGAAAGCTTATATCCTCTTCCCAAGGATAATTACCTTCATAATCATTATTCAGATCATCAAAATAGTTATTGTAAATAAATTGTTCAATAGTTTTGCCGGTAATTTCTAAGCTCCTCTTAGAAATGTGAGAGAGATTATCATCTCTTGTGTGATGATAAGGCCAGTTTGGATTATTCCAGAAATTTATGATTAAATCCGCAGTTGGCATATCTTCAATAAACGCTAAATGGTCATCTACAATAGAGGAAGTGGTTGGAAAAAGAGGAAATTCATTAAGATAACCTAGTTGTCTCCCAACTTCAAATAACTCATCTAGTAAGGAAGAAGTAGAATACTGTTCATTAATAAATTGCAAATCTTTACCTCCAACCATATCCAACAAGATCATGCAATCAAAATCTTCCTCATCAGAATTATAAAAGTTATCAATATCATCAACAAATTCTTTTGATCCTTCACACCAATCCCAATCTTTAATTCCATATCCTCCCTCATCCTTTCCTTGATCTTCAGCATCAAAAAAAACAAACCAAATCTGGCAATCTAAATCACTTTTATGGTTATATAAAATATCAGCAAGTTCAATCAAAACAGCGCATCCACTTGCTGCATCATTGGCACCTGGTACCGGTTCGTCATTCTCTTCACTATCCTTAGTTGCTTTTGCTCTTGAATCATAATGAGCACCCAAAATTATAATATTATCTTCATCTTCATTTAATTTAAATAGTAAATTCTGACAAATTGTAGAATGGATACTAAATTCCTGCAAAATATACGTAAAATTACTATCAATCTCAATAAATTTAGAAATAAAATAATCTACACATTTCCTGCTATCTGATGTACCTGGTATTCGAAAACCAATATCTAACTGGTCTTCAACATATTCATATACGTTAGATTCATTAAATTCTAAATCAACATCGATATTTTTAACTGTATTTGAGGTTATATATATCAAAATAGATGAAAATAACGAAAATAATACTAAAATATTTAAAAATAGCATTATATAATATTTCTTTATGGAAAACCACCGAATCAGAAGATTTTCTGCAAAATTAAACTTGTAAAATAATATCGAGGGAAATTTATTTTATTATTAAAAAATAATTTACAAAATTATTAAAAAAAATATAATAGTTAAGATTTTAAACGGGTTCAAACCCTAAATCAATTCTAGGGTCTTCTCCTTTAATCTCTGTTTCTAAGAATTTTACTTTTACTGGTGTCTCAATTTTAATAGTCTCGGGTTTAGTTTCATCTACTCCTACCAACTGCCCAGATACCATAGGTCCCTCATCTAGCTTAATAACTGAAAAGCAATAGGGTTTTTTCATGGAATAACCTTTTTTTTCCATAAAAGTTGTTCCAACACCTATACAAGAAAATGCTGCAATCTTACCTTTGCCAGACATCTCTATCCATTCCATATCGATTGAATTGCATTTAATACATAATTTTCTTGGAGGTACATACATTTCATTGCATTTTTTACATTTTGAGCCCATCAATTTCTTGCTTGCTATGAATTCTAAATAACTTTGAATGGTTATATCTTTTACTTCTGACATTCTTTTCTCACCTCATTTCTGGTAGATAGTGACCACGCAAGTCCCGCCACTCCCCCCGAGATTATGTGTAAGTGCTCGCTCGACGTCAAACTTTACTTGTCTATTCCTCTCGGCTATTCCTCTCATCTGTTTAAATATTTCTACCGCCATTGCTGCTCCTGTTGCACCTACAGGATGTCCTTTCGATTTTAATCCACCCGATGTATTAATTGGTAAACTTCCATTTCTATGAGTTTCTCCGTTTTTAATTGCCTCTACTGCTTTTCCTTTTTCATAAAAGCCTAAATCTTCTTGAGCGAGGATTTCCGCGATTGTGAAACAATCATGAACCTCCGCTATTTGGATATCTTTTGGACCTAAACCAGACATCTGGTAAGCTTGTTTAGCAGCCTCCCTTGTTGCAATAAAACTAGTAATCTCATCTCTATCATGTAGAGATAATGCAGCGCTCCCTTGGCCAGTTCCGGTAATCCATATTGGCGTATCTGTATACTTCTTAGCAATATCTCCAGCAGCTATAAATACACATGCAGCACCATCAGTAACAAGAGAGCAGTCAAATAGCCTTAGAGGTGAAGCTATCATAGGATTTGCTGAACTCTTTAAAAAATCAAATTCATTTTTCCAAACAGGAACATCTCTACCTTGCTTTTCATAACTTTTTACTTTACTTGCCATTATCTCCGATATTGATTGTTGCATTTGAGCAAATGGATTTTCCTTTCCATTTTCATGATTTTTAATACCTACTCTCATTAAATCTTCTGCCGTTGTACCATATTTATGAAAATGAGCTGAGGCAATTGCAGCATATAGGCCTGGAAATGTAGCTCCTGCTGGATACTCGAATAAATCATCGGAAGCCGTGGCTAAGGTGTCTGTCACTCCAGTGGTAGGCAGTTGCGTCATACATTCAACTCCAGATACCGCAATTATATCATGTATGCCTGAAGCTACAGCTATTATAGCTTGTCGAAGGGCAATACCACTACTTGCGCAAGCCCCCTCAAACCTAGAGGCTGGTTTTGGAGTAAGCCCCACTAAATCAGCCATTTGAGGACCTAAATGTCCTTGATGATTAAATAAATCAGACGAGTAATTACCTACATAACAAGCGTCAACGTCTTTAGGTTCAATGCCATTATCAACTTTATTTACAGCATCAATCCATGCTTCTACCCACATATCGGGATTTCTTTTCAACGGGAAATTTCGTCCAAATTTACACATCCCGGCTCCAATGATAGCGACCTTTCTAGCTAATTTTCCCATTTTATCAACCTTTATTTTTTATTTTTTTTTAATATAGAATTGAATTTAATATTTTGAATAATCGAATCATTTTATTACTTACTCTTTTCTTTTTTCACACTTTTAATATTAATCTTTTTATCTATCTTTTCATTAATTTAAATTATGTCAGATTTAGAACCTGTTAAATGGGATGATTATAAAGTAGGAGATTCCGCAAAATTTAGCAAAAAAATAACCGAACAAGATGTAATGAAATTTGCTGAAGTTTCAGGCGACTATAATCCTATTCATGTTAATCCTGAATTTGCTAAGACACAGATGTTTGGAAAGCAAGTTGCTCACGGAATTATCAGCGCTGGATTAATCTCGGCGGTTATGGGAGTAAAATTATTTGGCCCAGGAATACTCTATGGTGAACAAACTGTAAGATTTGTTAAACCAGACAAGACTGATAAATCGCTAATTTGATTACCGGATAAGCCTAATACCGACAAACTTGTAAGGCTGGCTAATGGAGATATGTCGCTGATCTGATTGTAGCCCAGTTGCAGGCTTGTTAGATTTGTCAAGCCGGACAACACAGATATATCGTTAACCTGGTTGTTGTGTAAACTAAGTGAATGCAAATTTGTCAGGCTGGTAAATGCAGAGATATCAAGAATCTGGTTGCCGTTTAGACCAAGTGAATGCAAATTTGTCAGGCCGGA